>Ga0233421_10000163_pt1 | contig 34283 bp, 22 predicted proteins | sample Watercolumn_Mata_3_FD_182725 | JGI IMG/M metagenome (GOLD analysis project Ga0233421, IMG submission 182725) | Freshwater microbial communities from Lake Matano, South Sulawesi, Indonesia - Watercolumn_Matano_2014_107_MG | ecosystem: Environmental > Aquatic > Freshwater > Lake | place... | reverse complement strand
AATATATTGACCCAGCTCTCTATTTATATTAAAATAATTTAAATTAAATATTGGCCCCATCGTCTAGCCTGGCCTAGGACGCCAGCTTCTCAAGCTGTAAACACCGGTTCAAATCCGGTTGGGGCTAATAAACCCGATAAAAGAAAGAACCTCTAGTTTTTTCCCAAACAAAATTTCCTTGACAACTCCAAAAATATATGTAAAATGGAAGTATGTATTCCAGATTAATAGAACCACCAAAAGATAAAAGCTTCTTCCTATTTGGCCCCCGCGGCACCGGAAAAACCACCTGGGTTAAATCAAAATTTCCTAAAGCCATTTACCTGGATTTACTGGAAGCAGAGCTTTTCAATGATCTTTTAGCTAATCCGCAACGGCTTGAAAACTTTATACCAAAGAATTTTAATGATTATGTTATTATAGATGAAGTTCAGAGAATTCCCGAATTGCTGAATGAAGTTCACCGCCTTATTGAAAAAAATAAGAATAAATTTATTTTAACAGGCTCAAGCGCCAGAAAGATAAGAAGAAAGGGAGTAAACTTACTGGCGGGACGGGCTTTATCATATCATCTTTATCCCCTTACGGCTGTTGAACTCGATAATAATTTTAACCTTAATCACTCTCTTCTTTATGGAAATCTTCCTTGCGCTTATACCGAAAAAGACCCCAAAGCATATTTAGAGAGTTACGTTAAGACATATCTTGAACAAGAGGTACAGCAGGAAGGCTTAACTAGAAATCTGGGGGCATTTTCCCGATTCTTAGAAGCGGCTAGTTTTTCACAGGGGTCGGTTTTAAATATTTCATCAGTTGCGCGCGATTGTAGCGTTGAGCGTAAAGTGGCAGAAAGCTATTTTTCAATATTGGAAGACCTTTTAATAGCTTATAGAATTCCCGTTTTTGCTAAAAGAGCTAAGAGGCGCTTGGTTAACCATCCTAAATTCTATTTTTTTGATACCGGTCTTTATCGCACGCTAAGACCTGCAGGTCCGCTTGATATGCCGGAAGAAATAGGAGGACATGCAATTGAAACCCTCTTCCTTCAGGAATTAACTGCGATAAATTCCTATTTGAGATTAGGTTACAATATATTTTATTGGATGACATCCAACAATACAGAAGTAGATTTTGTATTATATGGGAACAAAGGTATCTTGGCTTTTGAGGTTAAGAGAACAGCTAAGATTTCCACTGCGATGTTTAAAGGGTTAAGGGCCTTCAAGGAAGATTATCCTAAAGCCAAAACTTATTTTATTTACGGCGGAGAACGTATCTTATGGGAAGACGACATTGAAATTATTCCAATAAAGGATATCTTAAAAGAACTTCCAAAGGTATTATCATGAGAAGTTCGGTAGGGGGTAATAATTGTTACCAGTTGGTAATTTTAGTTTCCAGAGGATATCGTAGCCACTAGTGTAAAACTTCTCTCTTTTATCCAGTTAGGGCTAATCAACCCGAGAAAAGAGAAAAGTTTTGACTCTGTCTTCTGGTTAAGCTCTTTTTAATCTACCCTTAAATTCCCCTAACTTTTTTAAATATATATTTAAAAAAGTCATAATCTTTATCTATAGTGAAATTTTGCCTTGACATATCCAAATTTCATGGTATGATTTTAGTATGGAAATACAAAGGGCTACCGAACTGAAAATATTAAAAACCCTCCTCAAAGATAATCCAATTGTAGCCATTCTGGGGCCGCGGCAATGCGGTAAAACGACTTTATCCCATCAATTTTCCAGCCTTTGGCACTCAGATATTACTATTTTTGACCTCGAAGACGCCAGAGATATCCAGCGGCTTCACGATCCATTCTTGGCTTTAGAAGGATTGAAGGGGCTTGTTATCATTGACGAAATTCAAAGACTGCCAAATCTTTTCCCTGCGCTACGCGTTCTGGCGGACCGCTCTAAAGAAACCAAATATTTGATTTTAGGAAGCGCCTCAAGGGATTTAATTAAACAGAGTTCAGAATCCTTAGCCGGGCGTATTAGTTATTTTGAAATAGGCGGTTTTTCTCTGGAACACGTAGGGAGTCAAAATGTGGAGCGGTTGTGGATAAGAGGCGGTTTTCCTCGTTCATATTTAGCTTCTAGTGAAGCGGCATCCTATAAATGGCGCCAGGATTTTATAGCGACTTTCCTGGAGCGGGACATTCCTCAGTTAGGCCTTAAAATACCAGCTAAATCCTTGAGAACATTTTGGGGTATGCTTGCCCATTATCATGGTCAGATTTTCAATGCCTCGGAGATAGGGCGCAGCTTAGGTGTTTCACAACACACAGCGCAAAGATATTTAGACTTGCTTTCAGGAACGTTTATGGTGCGTCAATTACAGCCGTGGTATTATAACACAAAGAAAAGGCTTATCAAGAGGCCGAAAATCTATTTTCGGGACACAGGGATTTTGCATGCCTTATTATCATTAGAGGGAAAGAAAGATGTGTTATCGCACCCCAAACTTGGAGCATCTTGGGAGGGTTTTGCTTTGGGGGAAGCGATTAAAGGTATAGGGTTAAGAGAGGAAGAAGCCTTTTTTTGGGGAGTGCATACGGGTGCAGAGCTAGACTTGGTGTTTGAAAAAAAGGGGAAACTCTACGGAATCGAAGTGAAATATTCGCAAGCCCCATCTCTTACGCCGTCTATGCGTTTTGCACTCAAAGGGCTATCCTTAAAGCATATTTGGGTGGTTTATCCGGGCAAGGAAGGGTATCCCTTAAGCCGAAGCATTACGGTAGTCCCGTTATCTGGCTTAAATAAGGCAATTGCGTTTTAAAACGGCATTAAGGAAGATTTCTCTTGCAATTTGATGGATTTATGATAAAAAAATAATAATAGCAAGGAGGGAATTCTATGCGCGAACATTTAGGATTTCTAAAAACGTCTGAATTGGTGGTAAAGATTGCGGCGTGGATTTTCTTATCTTTAGGTATCGTCGGGGGCGTCTCCCTTTTATTGGGGCTCGTTCCGGGCAATCCGCGCTGGATGGGGATTATGGTCCTGGCAATATATGCGTTCCTGTTCTTCTTCTTTTATCTTATCGCTAAAATTGCCGATTTATTGACCCGGATAATCAACGAGATACACGAGATAAAAAAAGAATAGCCTAAAAAGGAGAATATTATATGGATAGGTATAAAAATTTCTTAGCGGTTTTCTTTATTGCGTTTGTATTTTTAGGTTGCGAAAATACCCCTTTCTTAGGAACCAAGGCTAAGCAGGGTAAGCCCAAGCCGCCTGCGGCTGCAAACGTAGTGGCAGTGGTAGGCAATTACTACATTACCTCCGACGATCTGGATAAAGAGATTGAAAATTTTAATGCCCTGGTATCCAGCCAGGGCCTGGAGAAGAACAAGATTGATACCAGGGACAAAAAGCTCAATTATTTAAGAAACGAGCTGGTGCGCAAATATATACTCTACCAGGAGGCATTGGACAGGGGCCTGGAAAAGAAGGATGAAGTGGCAAAGGCGCTGGAGAGGACTAAAATCAACCTTCTGGTTACAGAATTGCTGCGCGAGGAGATTGAAAAAATAGATGTCAGCAGCAAAGAGGTGGAAGATTTTTATAACCAGAACAAGGATTTGCTTAAGGAGCCCGAGCAGAGAAAGATACTTGAGATTGTAACCAATACCCAGGATGAGGCAAAGCAGGTTTATATCCAATTGCTTAATGGCGTAGACTTCGCGGCATTGGCCAAGCAGTATTCAAAAGCCAAAACCGCTGCCAACGGCGGGGACGTCGGCTTTATGGCTTTAGAACTCGACCCGCAGAAGCGCATTAGATTTGATAAGTTCTATGAAGTAGCTTTTTCTCCTTCTTTGGAAGCCGGGGGGATTAGCAGCATATTCAAGGGCCCGGAGGGCTATTATATAATAAAACTGGAGAGCATCAAGAAATCCGAACCCAAGGCACTTGCGGATATCTGGGATAATATAAAGTCATGGCTCTTGTTTGAAAAACAGCAGAAGGCCATTGCAGAACTCGCCAATAAATTACAGGGGGAGACGAAAGTAGAGATATACGAAGAAAAGGTGCGTTAGATTATGCAGCTGCAAGTATCCAAAAAATACCTGCCTATAATTATCGCCGGGATTTCGGGGTTAATAGCAGTATTTTTGATTAATAGGTATATACAGGAAAGGACCGAAGAGGCAAAAAAGAGGGTGCTTTTAACCCAAAAGAACCTGGGTACGGTAGTGGTTGCCAAACAGGATATTCCCTCCGGCACAACCTTAAAAGAATCAATGTTAGCAGAAGAAACAGTGAATAGGGCAATACTGCAGCCCCGCGCAGCCACATCTATAGATAGAGTTGTAGATAGGATTGCCATTGTCCCTATATCTAAGGGTGAGCAGGTGCTTTTAAACAAAGTTACCATCTCCGGCCAGGAGGGCTCGCTGTCAATGAAGGTACCTTCCGGCAAAAGGGCTATAGCCGTATCCTTAGATAATATCTCTTCCGTCGGAGGAATGCTTCAGCCGGGTGACCATGTGGATGTGGTGGGTATGGTGCCTATACCGACAGTCACTGCCGAAGGAAAACAGGCCACTCAATTAACTACTATGCCTTTATTCCAGGATGTATTAGTTTTAGCAGTGGGCCAGGAATTTACCAGTGTGCCGAGCGTAAGAAAGGAAGAAAGGACAGTATCTCCTGTAGTTACCCTGGCTTTATCTCCCCAGGAGGCAAACCTCATTGTTTTTGTGCAAGAGCAGGGGAAGCTTCGCCTTATTTTGCGTTCCCCCCAAGACACGCAGGTGCAAAGAGTTGCTCCAGCCAGCTGGGAGACATTATTTAGAACCGCGATGCCGGAGCAAAAACCCGAAACGCAAGAACTCCGTAAGCCCAAGAGAAGCGTTGAGATATATAGGGGCCTGAATAAGGAAATAAAGGGCTTGGAATAAGATGAAGGCACTGCTTAGAAAATTAAAGGTTTTTATTTTTATAAGTTTATGTTTAGCCGGCGTATCTTTATGGGCTGGCGAAGATGACGTCAAGTTAATCGTCGGCGAGACAAAAATCATCCCTATAAGGACGCCCACGCGGGTAGTTATCGGCAATCCCGCAGTCGCTGATATCGCAGACGTAACCAATTCGGAGATTACCCTTAGCGCAAAATCACCCGGCACAACTACGCTGGTTTACTGGGATGCCTTTGGCGAACAGTCCGTTAATATAAGGGTGGTACAGGAGGATATGAATGAGATTGAGCGCCGCGTGAATAACCTGTTGCAAGAACTTAATCTCGCTGGCGTCCATGCTAAAGCAGCGGACGAGGAAGGCAAAGTTTTGCTTTTGGGCCAGGTTAAAAGCCCCCAGGAAAAAGAAAGAATTACCGTGGCATTAGGTCCGTTAAAAGATAAGACACTTGACCTTATTGAAATAAAGGAAGAGGAGTCTGCGGTAGAGATTGATGTGCAGGTATTAGAACTGGATAAAGACGCTACCAATACATTGGGCTTTACCTGGCCAGGCTCGATTACATTAACCGATTCATCCGGGCCTACCAGCACTGCGGTAACCGGCTTAGAAAGGGTTTTTCACGTTTCGCAGTTTACGCGCACTGCCTTTAATGTTACTCTGGATGCCTTAATTCAGGAAGGTAAGGCGCGCGTCCTTTCCCGGCCCCGCCTTGCTTGTCAGAGCGGCAAAGAGGCAGAATTATTGGTAGGCGGAGAAAAACCCATCTTTACCACGACCATTGCCGCAACTACAGGGGCACAGGGCACGTCGGTAGAATATAAAGAATTCGGGATAAAATTAAATATAAAACCCACGGTAACCGAAGAGAAGGATATAAAGCTGGCCTTAAATGTGGAGGTAAGCGAAGTAGGAACCACTGCTGAATTTATCGGCACAACCACTAACAGGACAGCCCAGGCCTATCCTCTAACCAAACGCAATGCATCCACAGAGCTATTTCTGCGCAACGGACAAACTATGGCCATAGGCGGGCTGATAAAACAAAAAAATGAAGAGGATATCAGGAAGACCTTTTTGTTGGGGGATATCCCGATCCTGGGAGCGGCATTTAGGAAAAAAACTACTAAGGTTGGCGGAGGCACCGGAGAAAGAGGCAATGTAGAATTATTCATTACCCTTACCCCTACTATTGTGTCCAAAGAAATACCCGACAGCAAGGCGGTTTCTTCCCCTTCTCAGGCGCAGATACAGGTACCCCGGATTCCTCTGGACCTGGCTAATTATGCCAGGGCTATCCAAGCCAAGATACTCAGCGCCACCTATTACCCCCGGCAGGCAAAAGATGCGGGTTGGGAAGGCAATCTGAGGTTGAGCCTGAATATTGCCTCTAACGGCCATCTTAAGTCTATAAAAGTATTACAGTCATCGGGGTATAAGATTTTAGATGATGCGGCACTGGATGCAGCCCGTACCCAGGCGCCTTATCCGCCTTTTCCTCCTCAGATAGAGTCCAAGGACATATGGGTGGATGTGCCCATAGTTTATAAAAACAATAATTAGTATATTGTTATGTCAAAAACAATTGTCATATTCAGTACAAAAGGCGGGGTAGGCAAGACCCTCATTGCTACTAATCTGGCTATAGCGCTGGGGCTCTACTTACGCAAGAAAGTAGCGCTTATAGATTTGGACCTGCACGCAGCAGGGGATATGTTGAGGTGGTTTGACATCCGCGTTGATAAGTCCATATTGGATTTGGCTGAAAGCCTGAAGAGTGGCACCGCCAAAGATTCTATAAAGAATAGTTTTATCCGGATAGAAAAATACGGCATAGATTTCCTGCCTGCGGTATTAAGGCCCCACCAGATACCGCGTATAGATAGCAGCAAGATAAAGACCGCTTTAGACGCATTAGAGGATGAATTTGATTATGTGGTCATAGATGCGGGCCGGGCTTTTACCGAGACGCTCTTCTCTGTCTTTAATAATGCTAACCTTATCCTTTTAGTGGTTACCCCCGATGTATTATCGGTATACCAGACAAAGTGGTCTTTGGATGTCCTGCAGTCCCTGCACATCCCCTTGAATATGATTAAGATTGTGCTCAACCGTAGCCAAAGCTTAGGCGGCGTCAGCTGGCAGGAGGTGCGCGCAGCTGTGCCTTGCGAAATAATCAGCCGCATCCCATCGGAAGGAAAACCTGTGGGCCTGGCATTAAACAGGCGCGTCCCTCTTGTGGTAGATAGCCCTAACTGCAAGGCAAGCGCTGCCATAAGGAAATTAGGGACAGACCTTATTGAAAACGAAAGTTTATTCCTGAAACGTCATGAGATACCCCTGGTTGTTCCCACCGAAGAAGAGGGAGTGTTTGCCAAGGAAGGAGAATTCTGGAAGAAATTTAAAGTCAGCCATGAGCCTCTTGTAGAGGGGGCGGAGAGAGAAGCCGATGAAATCATTGATTTAAAAAAACGCATTCACCAAAAGCTGATTGAAAAATTAGACCTTAAGCATCTGGAAATAGATATGACCGACCCGGTTAAGGCGCAAGGCATCAGGGAAAAGACCGAGAAAGCCATTACTAATGCCCTGGCTGATGAAACAGGGGTATTCCTCTCCTCTCACGAGATAAGAAAAAAACTGGTTAAGGAGATAGCTGATGAGGCATTGGGTTTAGGCCCCCTGGAGGATTTGGTTAGCGATCCTGAAATCTCCGATATCCTGGTGAATAACAAGAACCAGATTTATATTGAACGCCACGGCAAGATAGAATTATCTCCCAAGAGGTTCCTCTCCAATGACCAGGTGCGCCAGGTTATCGAGCGCATAATCGCTCCTCTGGGCAGGCGCATTGACGAGAGCGTGCCGATGGTGGATGCGCGGCTTTCCGATGGTTCGCGCGTAAACGCCATTATTCCTCCCCTATCTTTGACCGGGCCAACATTAACCATCAGGAAATTCGGCAGGGAACGGTTAAATATGAATGACCTTTTACAGTTAAATACGCTGACTAAAAATATGGCGGATTTCTTGCAGGCCTGCGTTTTATCCAGAAAAAATATTATTGTTTCCGGAGGCACCGGCTCGGGAAAGACCACGGTGTTAAATATACTTTCGGCGTTTATCCCTGCCAATGAACGTATCATAACCATAGAGGACGCCGCAGAATTAAGATTGAAACAGGAGCATTGGGTGCGCCTTGAATCGCGGCCCCCTAATATTGAAGGCAGGGGCGCCATTACCACGCGCGACCTCTTCCGCAATTCTCTGAGGATGCGTCCGGATAGAATTATAATCGGCGAATGCCGGGGTGCTGAGACCATGGATATGCTGCAGGCGATGAATACCGGCCACGATGGTTCCATGACCACAATCCACGCAAATTCCACCCACGATATCATTGCCAGGATGGATTCAATGATCCTTATGTCAGGGTCGGAATTACCGGTGCGGGCCATCAGGGAGATGATCGCCTCGGCGATTAATATCATAATCCATACTGCAAGGCTCTCCGATGGCTCAAGAAGAGTCATGCAGATTACGGAGATGACGGGCATGCTCGATGAAATGCATATCGGCTTAAAGGATATTTTCATTTTTAAGCAAACGGGAGTAAGCAGCGAAGGAAAAGTGATAGGAGATTTCGGGCCTACCGGATATATCCCCTCTTTTATGGAAGAACTCAAGGTTCGGGGCATTGCCGTATCAGACGACATCTTTAAACTTTCCTCATAAGAGGGACACTCCTTTACCCAATCGAGGGACGTCTTTGGAATCAATCGGAAGGGTGTCCCCTTAAAGAGCACGATGAAGATAATCAACAAAACTAAAGGCACCATTTTAGCGGATAACGCCGTTATTGCGCAGAGTCTTTTAAAAAGAACAATTGGTTTGTTAAATCGCAAGAACTTGGAAGCGGGAGAGGCGTTAATTATCAGCCCCTGCAATTCTATACACACCTTTTTCATGCGTTTTAGCATAGATGTTGTATTTATAAATAAGGATTATAAGGTAATAAAAACAATATCCTGCCTCAAGCCATTCCGTATTAGCCGGGTATATTGGTTAAGTAGCAAGGTTATAGAATTGCCCGCAGGCGCAATCTCCTCCAGCAATACCCAGCAAGGCGACCTCCTCTTTATAGATTAGGGACGTCTTTGCCCCCAATCGGAAGGATGTCCCAGCTAATTCAAATCAGGAATATCTAAGCGGCTATCTTTCTTGCAGGTTATACGATCTTGCCAACTACTCCAAGGATAATCAGAAGGAGATTTGACTATGTTTGCCCTTACAGGGTTAAGTTCAAGATACTCTATGCAATCCAGCAGGTACCTATCTTTTTGGATGAGCATACTTTTATACCTTCCCTGCCAAAGATGACCTACCTTTTTGTATTTTTTATTGAACCAAATTGTATAGGTCTGGTTTAATCCTTGCATGAATTTACCCAAAAAAGCGGATTTTTCTAATTCCACTATTAAATGCACGTGGTTAGGCATTAAACAATAGCCATATACGTTAAAGTGATATTTTCTCTTATAATGTTTTAGCAAATCAAGATATTTCATAAAATCCGCCTTTTCAATAAAAGTCTTTTGTTTTTGATTTCCCCGTACCATTATATGGTAACAGGCATTGTCTAGGGTTAATCTTGATATTCTCGGCATATTCTCACCTCCCAATTAAATAGACGTAATAAGGCAGATAATCTAACAAAAGTATTTCTTCTGGGGGACACCCTTTGCTTTAGGATAAAAGACGTCCCTGCTTTGGATCAGAAGACGTCCCTAAGGAATGTCCCTAAGGAATGTCCAGTCTGAATTGTATTGACAAAATAGAGTTTGTGTGGTATGCTTTATTGCCTTTAACAATGTCCAGACTGGACAAAATATGGGTGTAATATATAAACTAAAAATAGAAATAAAAGATTTTATTTTGTCTGAAAAGAAGGCAGGTCCAGAATTGAGTTGCCGGCGCTTATCTTCTTTGGTTTATGATAAATTTCAAATAAAAGTCTCTAAATCCACTATTAATGCCTTATTTAAGACCAGCGGCCTAAGCCTGCCTGTGGGTAGAAGGCCCAAGAAAAGAAGGCACAAATTAGAGGCACCCCCTGTAATCCCGCCTGAACCAGTAGTTCCCCCCCAACCAGTAATTCCCCCCCAACCAGTGGTTGCGCCTGAACCGGTAATCCCGCCTCAGCCAGAGGCTGAACTGCAGGTGGAAACTCCGTCGGAGATGCCGTGTAACGGCGCGATATTGCTCAAGGCAGTAGATTGTTTAATCGGAGGCACTTTCCATATCACTGAAGCAGTGAAAAAGCGCTTAAATAAAGAGGACGCTGACCTGGCAGCCAAAGTAGAAGCCCTTATTTATCTATCTTTATGGGAGCCAGGGGTGCAGAATAAAGACCTGTCAGAATTATGGGCACTTATTGATAAAAAACTCTCCTTAGAGGCTCTCTTACCGTATCTTAATGTATTACAAGGGGTTAATGCAATATGTCTGGATATTATGCAGCTCATTCCAGATATATTGCAAGAGGTGCGCAATATCAAAGTGAATTTATCAGGGACTAATGTGGCATATTTAGACAGCCAGATGCGCACTGTTTGGTCCACTCCCCAAATACCATATGTTTTTTCCTCAACTATTTACAATACAAAGAGTTACATACATAGATATTTTTCGCAAACCAGCCCCCTGGTTTTATTTATGGCGCCGGGTTATGATAGCCCTACCAAGGAATTTTTTAATTTTATCTTAGGGTTGGACCTCGGAGATAAGGGTATTACCAGATTGACCCTCTACGGGAATAAATTTGAGGAATTGGGAGTAATCCCCTTAGAATCCGGAAAAAGGAGGTTCTTTATTTTTGGGCTCTGGCCCTGGCAGTTTGTGGAGTTGCGCAAGGTAAAGAAAATTGAGGAATTTAAGCCATTTTATTTCACTGGGCTTAAAAAAGAGTTTTATCTTGCTGAGATTGAGGTTGAATTATCACAACCCATTACAAAACAAGCAGTTACATTACGAGGGGCTGCTTTTAAGACAAATCCTGCTGAGAAAACGCGTTTAGTTATCTTAAGCAACCTTCCGCCTGAAGGACTTCTCCCTGACCAAGTGGCAAATACCTATCTTAGCCACTGGCCAAACCTTGAAGAGGCATTCCAGGACTACAGCCGTAAGATAGAGCGTTACACCTATACCGCTAATTCCGGCCATTTTTTCTCGACGGAGAGTTTTCATTTCAATACGCCGGAAATAAAAATGCTCTTTGCCAACTATCTTAAAGCGCTGGATTTATATATCAGGTGGCACTTTCTGCCTCCGGGATATGAAATTAAAGATTTCTCGACGATGAAAGAGCGATTTTATGACCTGAAAGCCGTTTTAAAGAAGGAAAATAACTGCCTGTTTGTCACCTTTCTTCTCCCCGAGGGTTTTGCCTTCCAGAAAGAGTTGGAGTATGTCTTACGCCGGCTCAATGAAAGAGAAATCACGCTTAGGGATGGCAGGAGGCTCTGGTTCTTAATTTAGAAAACGTTTTCTTTCCAAGCAGAAATATTCTTGACACGCCCCCATACAAATGTTATATTTTAAATGCAATTGAAAGGCGGCAACGAAACGGCAATTCCATTATGGAGGTAATGGATGCGCAAAGCCACGGGACAATGCTCGCCAAGAATAAGTTTTTATTTTCTTGCTCAGGGTCAGAGCAGAAATGTTAGCCGGGTTACCGAAAGCCGAAGAATCTTAACTTTGTTAAGAGCTTCGGTTTTTTATTTGTTATCTAGGGAAAAAGTTTTATAAAGTTTTTAATAAGGAGGTGAAAGATGATGTTAATGTCCAGGAAGGCGCAGAGCACTCTCGAGTACATAATTATCTTCACGGCGATTGTAGGAGCGATACTTTTGGCTGCTAATCAAATCATCAAGCCAAAGGTGCAGAGTATGCTTGAACACGTAGGCAATCAGGCAGAGACCGCGGTAAAACACGTTAGTTTTGAATAAAATAATTTTGCAGAGGAGGTGAGTATAAAATGTTAAGGCATATGAGCAGAAAGGCGCAGAGCACAGCTGAATACGTGATTGTCCTGGGGTTGATAGTAGCGGCAGTAGTGGCGATGCAGACTTATGTCAAGAGGGGTTTCCAGGGCCGGATAAAGGAGGCAGTGGACTATACGGGTAATCAAGGTTCTGATGTAGTCCAATTTACAGGACAGCAGTATGAGCCCTATTATTTAGGTTCAACTTTTGCCACCACGCGCGAGGCTGAAGAAACAGAGGATTTGGCTACTGGCGGAGCAGTAACCAGGACCACCAAGGAAGACACCGCAAGGACAGGCAGCCAGACAATAGGCGCAACGCAAAAATAATGTATAGTTAGGAGGTGAGATTCATGTTCAGGAGATTATCTGTGAAGAGGGCGCAGACGACCTTGGAATACGCTATTCTAATCGGCGTGATTGTCGCCGGGCTTATCGCAATGCAGGTGTACCTGAAGAGGGGTTTCCAGGGAAAGTTAAAAGAGAGCGCGGATACTATGGGCCAGCAGTTTTCTCCGGATTATACCACCAGCCATTACACAACTAAGAGTTCTACAGACTCCGAAGAGACGCTGAGCAATGAAGTAACCACAACTAAGATAAATAAACAGGAGAGCGCTAAGACCGGTAACGAGGATGTTTCTGGCTCTGACCAGGAAAAATGGTGGAAATAACCAGGCTGAAGAAAAAAAACAAGGAGGCCCTGTAAATGCTATTGAAAATAGCTATATTTTTGGTGATTTTTAGCGCAGTTTTTTATCTTATAAAACTGTTTTATCCTTTTTTGCAGGCAAACGTTGAAACCTGGCACAAGAGGAGGATGGATAATATTACGCCGAAACTCGACCGGATGTTTCTGGACGTTGCTTTAAATAAGCTGCTCTTGATAGATGTTCTTTCTCCTATTGTAAGCGGGTTATTGGGGTTTTTTATCACCCACAACCTATGGGTTTCTTTAGCCTGCGCAGGGATAGGTTTAGCCATACCCATTGTGATTATTAAGCACCTTGAATTTAGCCGCAGGAAAAAATTTGCCTCCCAGCTTGTTGATGGCCTGATGATACTCTCAAGCTCATTAAAAGCGGGCTTAAGCTTGCTGCAGTCTTTTGAAGAATTGGCGCAGGAGATGCCTAACCCCATATCACAGGAGTTTGGCCTGGTTATAAGGCAGATGCAGATGGGAGTCCCCCTGGAAGAGGCAATAACCAAGTTGAAGAAGCGCATGCGCCTGGATGAGTTGGATATGGTAGTAACTGCGATGATGGTAGCCAGGGAAACCGGAGGAGACCTTACCGCGACATTCTCCCGGGTTATCTACACTATCCAGGAGCGCAATAAGCTCATCGGCAGGGTCAATGCGCTTTGCGTGCAGGGCAAGCTTCAGGGAGCGATTATGTCAGTATTGCCCATTATATTCGGATTGTTCGTCTACAAAGTGAACCCCAATTTTTTTGACATATTCTTAAAGGATAATTTCGGCAGGGCGCTTTTGCTCTATGCGGGGATTTCAGAGGTACTTGGAATAATCTTCATCCGTAAATTAAGCAGGATTGATATATAAAAAAGGAGAGGCAGGATGGTTTTGATAATAATTACAGCTCTATTCTTAAGCGCGAGTATTTATCTTGTGCTTTACCAATTCAGGGCGCAATTATTCGGCGCGCAGGAGACCCATCTGCCGGCGCAGATGTTTGTTGAGGATGAGCCGATAACAGCCCTGGCGCGCACTAAAACATGGCTGCCTCTTACTGCCAGGTTCAAGGATTGGGAGAGGCGCATTCCTTTTCCTACGGCCGGCTTAAAAAGAAAGCTCATCAGGGCAGGTTCGCCCGTCGGGGTATTAGAGTTTATCGCCTTTAAGGTTTTATCTTTGGTATTTATCCCCGTGGTTTCGCTTACGCTTTTAAGCAGTAATTTTCCCGCGAATATAGTTTTGGCGGGTTCTTTAATTATAGGTTTTATAATCCCGGAGTTCTGGTTGAATGGTAAGATAAAAAAGAGGCAGCACAGCATCAGAAAGGATTTACCTAATATTATAGACCTGTTAAATCTTTGCGTAAGCGCGGGCATGGATTTTATGCTGGCGGTAAATCGCGTAGTGAGAGACCTGAAGCCCTGCGAATTGACGCACGAGCTGGCAGAGGTTTACCGCGAAACGCAGATGGGAGAGACGCGGCGCGCTGCCTTAAAGAATTTCGGCTGGCGCGTGGATATGCCTGAGGTGCATTCTTTTGTGCGTACCCTGGTGCAGGCTGACAGAATGGGCACACCTATGTCAGAGGCCTTGAACCTGCAGGCAGAGGAGATAAGAGTGAAGAGGTTCCAGACAGGAGAGTCAATGGCATTGAAGGCACCGATTAAGCTGCTTTTCCCATTGTTTGCCTTTATTTTACCTGTAGTAATGATTATTGTGGGAGGCCCGATAATATTGCAGTTTGTGCGCGGGGGCATACAATTCGGGTTTTAGAGATGAGAAAGAAATTGTCAGGTCAGAGCGTAATAGAATATTTCATAATGATGGCGCTGATTCTGGCGGCAATCCTTTCCACGGGATTTATAGAGCATATACGCGGCGGATTTAAGGCGTATTTTAACAGCGCGGTGTCGCATTTGAAGTAGGAGGATGTAAATGTTAAGGATATTTTATAATAAAAGGGCGCAGAACTTCCTGGAATACACAATGTTGATAATGGTAATTTCCGCGGCATTGATCGCTATGTACCAATATATGCAGCGCTCTGTAAATGCGCGCTTAAAACAGGTCCAGGAAGAGCTGAATGAGTCAAAAAGGTAGGTAAAAATGATGGGGAAAAGAGCCCAGACGACAATAGAATACGCGGTTTTAATCGGAGTAATCGTGGCAGGCCTTATTGCTATGCAGGTTTACCTGAGAAGGGGGATGCAGGGGAGGCTGAAGGCTTCTGCCGATGAGATGAGTAGCGGGGCTTTGTATTCTCCCGGAGCCACTAACTCTAACTCCAGGATAGACACCGCAGTGAGCGAGGAATCGCATTCATACGTTTTAGACCATCCTAACGATGGTGATGTCAGGGTAAGCTTTACAGAATCCGAGCTTAAGAGCAGCCGGACGACTAACCGCATAGAGGAGGTCAGGTGATAAATATGCGTTATAAAGGAAGTTCATTTATGGAATACGCGATAGTTCTGGGGATAGCTTCGCTGGTATTGGTGGGGATGAATACCTATATAAAGCGGGGCTTGCAGGGTAAAATTAAGGATATGACTGATTACTTTATCGGCAAGGAGCAGGCAGTAATTGCAAATCCTTCTGCCACAACCGAGGCCCAATCAAAGAGCGTTTACAATTCAGACATTGATACGAAGTTGAATATAGGAGGGAGTGTGCAGGTTACCAGCCAGGATACAGCAACTATGGAAGCAATAAGCAGGACAATTGACACGGATATACCTTATACTTCACCTCCATTAACTCCTGCTGAGGCAGGTTATGTTGCAACTCCTACGCGGTCAGATTCTGCAAAGCAGGGGTCAGGAGAAGGTAATTAAAATGAGAAATATGAATAAAAAAGGCCAGGCAATAGCTGAGCTTGCGATTTTCGGGAGCATTATCCTGTTGGTTTTTGGCGTGCTGCTTTCTTTTCTGCAACAGATGAATAACCAGCAGTACGTGCAGATGGAGACATTTCGCAGGGCGCTAAAAAAAGCCTGCACCTACCAGGGCCAACAGGATGAGGGGGCAGGCGCCTCTGTCCAGTATACCTCTATAGAGAACAGGCGCAATATCAACCTCGCAGGCGGCTTTAGGCAAGGCACCCCTTCAACTGCAAGCGGCTCATCCAACGTGTTCTGGGCAGTCCCCAAGGTAGCAAAGGGCGTTCAGGCAGATAGCTTGCTCGTATTCAAGATTAATGAGGATGAAAAAACAATTAATTATAAGGATTATGCTGCCGGAAGCAGGTATGATGAAGAGGGCAAGGAGAGGCCCGTGTACACAGCAATGCAGACCGGCAACCTGAATTTTGATACAGAAACTGCTTTTAGCGAAACAAATATAAGGCAGGAGAATACCGACAGCATAACTAATACCAGGTCATCCACCCTTAAGGAGACTATAACCACTACTATCCCTTATGAAATAAAACAGAAATACGCAGGTGATAAGGACCGCGAAGATACGGTTTCAGGCGGAGAGCTCTGGAGAGTCACGCAAGGCCTGTACAGGGATAGCGACGGCCAGTATAAATACAGCCAGGACAAAGTAGGCACAGAAGTGGAGAGGTCAAAGACATGGCAGACAGAATTCGCGGAATAAAAGGCCAGGGCATACTGGAATCAGCAATGACATTTATGGTTATGGCATTGCTTTTGGCCGGGGTATTACAAATCTGGCTCTGGGGGAATAAGCAGATTGTAGAGCGCCAGATGCGTTACAATGCCTCAAGAGTAGCCGCAGGTACCTCTTCTGACGGGTATAACCTCCAGTGGCCGGTTTACGCGCCCCCTGCGCTTACTGAGGATATGGTATTAAAAGGGCAATAATATGTTTATTTACTTTAGCAAAAATAAATTAAACTATAACAAGGGCCAGCTCACGCCGGTGTATATTGTAATTCTTACGCTTTTAATCATCATGGCAATGGTCACAGTCAACCTGAGCAAGGTCGCCTTTATTAAGACAGAATCCTCCAATGCTGCTGACGCAGGCGCCCTGGCTGCTGGCTCGGTGATGGCAAACGTATTTAACAGCGTGGCGCAGCTTAATTCGCAGATGGAACTCGCATACTGGCAGTTTTATGCCTCAATGTCGGTCTCCTTTATGATTGCGCTCGCTCTTTTGACTATAGCTTATCTAAAAGCTGATAGCGCATTAGCACTGGCTGGAATTGCTGCGGAACAAATAGCAGAACAGACGATTTGCGTTGCTGATATTCCTGCTGGTATGGCCGGCGCAGCGGCTCTTGCAGCTTCAGGTTATTTGGCTTCGCTAAAGGTCGCTACTATCGCCATTGGACTGACAATAACCGCCTTTAGTATTGCCCAGTATTTTTTCTATCTCGTAATCAGAGAGATGGCGCAAAAGGGAAGAGATAGCGCCATAAAGATAGGCCATGGGTTTGTTTTTTCTAATAGCGGCATAGGCTCTAAATTAAAAGAGGGAGAGCCACGCAATGCATTTAGCGCTTTTTTAGATAGCTTAAATTCCTCAGAGTATTATAAATTTTTGTGGCAGGATGGACAAGGCAGAGGCCATAGCGTAGATTCAAAAGTGCATATTGATGAGGTGGACACCTTTGATTTAAGGATAACAATCTTGCCGAGCTTGGTCGTTTCTGCATTATTGACTACAAGTGGATGGTTCGCTTCTTCTGGGGCATACGAGATGATAGGTGCTGCCGCTGCTTATAAGGGCGTCGTACCTGTCTTAAAACTTGCTTGTAAAAAACAAGCATGTTGTTTTGCTGGAGGCCCTGCTGCTGCTGCATGTTGTCCAGCATATGTTGATCTGAGTGTTGGCGCAGGAATAGTTTTAGGCATTGGTATTAAGAATAATACAGTAGCAATCGCTTCCACGACACCCATATTTCCTTTATTGTTGGCTGCTTGGGAAGGGTTATTACCGGGACTTAATTTTACAAGCAGCAGCGCAGCGGATACCCTGCCCTTTATCATTAGCTGGATAGATGATATTGACCACAACCGCTTAGTGCGGGTAGATACAAATCAACATCACGAAGGGACGGATTTAGGGTTGTGGCAGACCCAGTATCCTGAGACGTATAGTTACAGCGTAGTTGATTTCCGGGGAATGGGCCAAATATACCCGGCTGTGTTAAGGCATGATGCTTCAATAATTGATACTGATAGAATGCGCTAAATAAGGAGGACTAGAATGAATTTCAGGTATAAATTTGTATTACTGATTACCTTGGTCTTATCAACAATATTAATGGCTACAAATTCTATTAATGCTGGCTGGTGGGAGGCAAATAGTATCCCGGTTCCACCCGGCACACAAGAGGCAAACAAGGAGACCAGAAGAATATCTGGCTCAGAATTTGAATTTATTTACTATACGAGCACCCAGGATATTGATGCATTAAAGCAGTTTTATCGCTTACGCCTGCCTCAATCAGGCTGGAAAGAAAAAGAATTAGCAAAAGATATGGGCCAGTTGCAAGGCGTGCAAATTGATACCGGGATGTTAAATAAAACCCTTGAGAATAACCTTATGTTTGAAAAGGAAGGCGAGACCCTGATGATAAGCTTTATGCCTGCGGGGTTTTCCCAGGACGGCAGGACCAAGTTCACTGTTTCAAAAGGAAAGTTATCTTTGGAAAAAGCGCCCTCCTCCGACGATAATTTAATACCGGAGTTATTAACCAAGCCTAAGAAAGAGGTTGCGCCTGAGTATCCGGGGGCAAAATTAGTTTCGCTTTCAGAGCAACAGAGTTCTACGCAGGCAACCTATATGACTAAAGATGATATTGAGGGGGCAATTTCTTTTTATAAATCACAGATGCCTGGTTATGGATGGTCTCTGGCAGGCGAAGAGCCTGTTACAAAGGCAGACTATGGCGATACGACAAAATATGATATCTCGCAATACTGCCCGACCTGCCCTAAAGATACGCTTATTTCTCCTGGCTCTATAAGCACCTGGACAGCGCAGCTTAAGTTTTCTAATGCAAAGGGCGATGGTTGCAGGGTCTTTTTATCGCAAACACAGGCTTCTGGCAAGGCGAGTTCAGCTTTAAATATGACCACAATAGTGATGTACTATGAAGAGGCTAAATAAAAAGTCACAGACATTCCTGGAATACGCAGTATTAATTGCCCTGGCAGCGGCTGCGCTTATTGCAATGGGAGCGTATATGGCCAAGGCAGTCCAGGGGAAATACCGCCAGAGTGCGGATGTATTTGGCGAAGGCGAGCAATATAAGAAGGGCGTAACCGTAGTTGGAGAAGAATAGGGACAGTCCCCTTCGGGGACAGTCCCTAAGAGGAGAGCAATAAGATGTATCTTGGTAAAAAAGGAGCGACATTTAGGATTATTTCAGTCACTATGATATTCTTCTTTGCACTCTCTCTTGTTTTGCCCAGAGGAGCGTTGGCAGCCAGGAACAATGCCGGCGGAGGAGAGGTCGCGGAATTTGACTTTGGCAAATTCGCATTAGGCAGCGCAGTAGGCGTGGCTTCTTCTGCGTTAGGTAGCGCTATTGGTTCAGGGCTTGGAACTCTTCTTGACCCGGGTAAAGATTTGGCAGGTGTTGCTTTGGAGCCGAGTTTTATGCGCGGCTTTACAGATTCTATTTCCAATTTAAGTGGGGTTGGCAGCTGGACAACTAATTTTGTAAACAATGCGGCAATAGGCCAAGTGCAGTACGCAATAGGCATGATGGGAAGCTATTCCGGCTGGGACCCGAAAACCACTATTTTAGTAAGTTCAATAACAGGAGGAATTGCGGGCGGGGGTTTAAATCCCGGAGGTTTTGGCAGTTCAATTGCTAGCAGGGCAAGCGGAGGAGCAGTTACCCAGACTCTTGGCGCTTCCATAAACGCCTTTGAAGGTATGGGCCTAGGGCTTATTGAAGGGGCTGTGGAAGGAGCTATACTGATGAGCGCTGCGGATAAAAAAGGCAATGTTGAGCCCTGGGCAGGCGCTTTGGCAGGCCTGGCAGGAAACTTAGTTAAAGGCAGCTTGGTAGGGGGGCTTAGCCCAACAGGCGAATTTAGCTTTGGAAACATCGGAGGCTTTAAGTGGGATAATGCAGCCAGAGGCGCTTTAAATACCACACTAAAGAGTATTCCTTCAGCCGGGGTAAGTATGGGTGTGCAGTATATCACTAAGAATATGGATAAGCAGGATGCCTATATCATAAGAAATGCCTTCTCAGGCCTGAATTATATAGTAAATACCCCTACAAATTACATAGTAGATAGATACATTAGAGAGCCACCTAAACAGCAGCCAGTAGGTTTAATTATCAATAATCAGGTGTTACAACTTAAGCAAAACTTAGGTTCGATTCCAGGAACACAAAGTTACAACAAACCTAATATAGGCACATTAAATTATGATTATATTGAAAAAAAGAGATAATAGTCAATGTCCAATCTGGTGCCAGGTTAATATAACAATGTCCAATCTGACAAAATTGTTCTTTAAAGACAATAAATTATTCTTTGCCTTTAATTAATAAATTCTTTGAGCCCGTTTAAACAGGCAAATAGAAGGGGGCTGGTGATAAATAAGTCCCGAGGCAACAAAAATCCGCCTTTCAACCAGCCCCTTTTTGATAGGGACTGTCCCCGCCAAAGCTAAAACAGAGCCTTTAAAAGGGGACTGTCCCTAAGAAATAGAGGATTAAGAAAACGCTCTCTTCTTATATAAAATTATACTTGACAGCGACGGATTTTATATGTTATACTTTGAACGCAAACAAGTTAAGGAACGAACGGGTAAACCCATTGCGAAATGGGGGCACAAAGCCACGGGTCCTTAATCAAGAAATAAGAAGGATAGCCGGGTTGCCGAATACCGAGGAATTAGTATTTGACAATCCGGTTTTTATTTAGTGGCTTATTAAGAAGTTTTAAAAACTATTAATAATGTCGCATATGAATAGCAATAAGAAAACTCATCAGAGTAATCTTGGGGTAAGGGGAGAACTACTTTTTACCTTTTTATATATAGGTAAGGGGCTCGATGGATAATAAAAATCCAGAAGAACAATCAAAGAATCCTGAACCTCAGCATTTCAAATCCAATTTTAAGACTTGGATTAGAATAGTTGCTTTCATAGTAGTAGCTGTTTTTTTACCTGAGCAGGTGGCGCAGGCAGTTGAATACGACTGGCGCGTTATCTGGCAGAAACCTGCTCTTTATACGCCCCTCCTTCAGAAAGATATCCATCAAATTGACATACCCCTTACCGTAAGGAACATCCTCAAGGACATCGCAGGCAAGCCTATCAATGCCATACAAATCTCACCCACCTTAACCATAAATTTAGAGAAGCCGTTAAACATCTCCAAGAAGAGGATAGAAGAGATTTACAATTGGCTTAAGGGAAAGCCCTGCGGCGCAAAAGCGCTCTATGATTTTCTCGCTTACAAAGGCATTGCAGCCCAAGAGCAAGATGTGGCTGTAATGGCCTTAACCGTTGATATCCTGAATAACGTAGTCAAGCCTGAAGGCAACCCCAAAATCATCAAGAATTCCCTTTACGCCTTATCCCGCGCCTCTGAATTCTTTGGAGTCAAGCTTTATCCTGTAGAAATCAACCTGAAGGGACTGTCCCCGCAGGGGACTGTCCCTGAATTGCCTTTCATAGCTCACTTACAAGGCGACCACTACATCTTAGTCACCCGTCTAACTGAAGAAAAAGTCTATTTTGCAGATGAGCACAAAGAGGAATTTCTGCCTATGCAGAAATTCCTGGAGAAATTCAGCGGATACGCATTAGTTCCTTCACCCTCCGACACAGCGCAGCTGCTTTCTGATAAGGAGGCGCAGGCAATAAAAGGAGCAGGGGATGAAGGAGGCGATTTTGGAGGAGGCGATGCAGGAGGTTACCAGTATTATGACGATTGGGGAAATTATGATTATTCAAGCTATTTCGCCGCCATAGAGAATACGCCGGTTGCCAATATGCCGCAATATATGCTGCCTAACAACAACTACATGCCTGTTTACAATACCCCATCGGTTACAGATTACTCAAATTTTAATGTAAATGTTAATCAAATGATACAAAACCTCCAAAATTCTCTGGCCAATGCAAACTCATTTAATGTATTCGATAAGCCAGGCGGCATCTATGTTGATGCGTGGTATGGTAATAATTTTATGACATATGTCATAGACAAGAATACAGGAAGTTATCAATCTTTGGGCCAGGGGGTTACGAACGGCGGGGTGGTTAATTTTACGGAATTTAACGGCAATTCTTACTCCTATTCTTTCGACCCAAATTATTATAATTCTGCTATTCCTCAAAGTCAAAGCCTAACTATCCCGGGTGTTCAAAATATTCCCACCAGTCTCTACACAGACGCTCTTTCAAAGGCTCAAAACGGTGAGACTGTTGTGGTTCCCACCTCGGTAGGGTCTACAGTGTTTTATCAGGATAAGGGCATCGTCAAGATGGAGAATTACAATGATGACCGGCGCACAGTCAGTGTAAGCCAAGTGACCGACAACTTGACAATCCCACTTTCACAAGGATTCTGGACCGGTAATAATTATTATCTTGCTGATTTTGCGGGGACCGGCGGCAATAACTTCTATGTTAAAGATATGGGGGGGATTATCCAATCTACCGGTTATCAAGCAGAGGTTGCGGCTGGAGAAGCTTACGACAGAATGATTTCTAAGGTCGCTGGCGTTAGCATGGATATAGAAGTTACAGAAGGCAATTTCAAAAAAAATCCTGGACTTGGCGTATTAAGAGATAAAATATTGCAAGAGAGGCAAAAAAATCCTGATAGCCTCGTGAGTAACATTCCCGAAGATCCTTCATCATCCAAGGTAACAGCCTTACCAACACAGCCTTCTAAGTCTTCCGATGAGAGCGAAAATACCAAAGTTAAGACTAACCCGATTGTTGATAGTCCTCCCGTCAGTTACGCTCCATCGAAAGAAAACTATTTTAATAATATTTCATCCGCGTTTGAAAAAGCGCAAAATGGCGAGAAAGTTTGGATGCCTAATCCTGATGGCACGGGTTCTATGGTGTTTTATAAAGACGCCGGCATCGTCAAGATGGAGAATTACAATGATGACCTCGGCAGAGTCAGCGTAAACCAGGTGACCGATAATCTGATAATTCCGCTTACGCAAGGGACACGGGATAACAATAATGTTTATACCATGCATGACATTACGGGAATAGGCGGGAATACCCTTGCTTCCTCAAACCCCCAGACCCAGATTCCTGGCTATTCTTTTCAGCAAATGACCGATTTAGATCCCTCTGCAATGAAGTCCATAAATGCTGAGGTTGAAAATGGCCACGAGCCAATTAAGTGCAGTCCCGCCAAGTATAAGCCCTTACCAGGCGAGAAGTTTGCACCAACTATAGTATCTTATCGCGATAAGGACACAGGTGAAGTAAAGACGGAGGTTTACAAACATTATAAAAACTACACTAATACAATCAAGGTATATGATACACAGGATTTCACAAACCCGATAAGTTTCGGATTTGATAACGGACAGTGGATACGCATCATTGTTCCGGCAACCAATATGGTTTATGACAAGACCTTGAGCGGTAATATTTATAGACAGGGGCCCCCCGACTCCGAAATTTTCAGGACTGATTTGGGTACTGATTCCAGCAAAATCATGCAAACTATACCCGCCGGCACCCGGTTTAATCTTGCCGGCGACATAGCTTCGAGATGGATAGTATCTCCTCGGGACCTTGAGGTTACGGCAAATGGAAACCTGCGTGAAGCGGGGACTCAACAGGTTGTCAATCTCTTGGCTATAGGTTATGCCAAAGAAAGCGGAATGTCCGTAGAAAGCGCCTTAGTAGGCTCTACGGGAGGCAAAGCCAGTTCCGGCCGGGCATTTACTACTGAAGATGCACATATGATGATGAGTTTTGACCCGGTTGTTGCAAAACAGGCGTTGACGTTGGAAGCCAGCGTTACAGGTGACACCTATATAAATGCAGTGCAGAACAACCGGTCTTTTGACTTTGAAGGTAAAACGGGAGGGGCTTCTGAGCGAGGCCAATATCAAGCCCGGAATGTCACCGACAATATTATACGCGTAAGCTTAAATGGCAATGATACCATATCTTGGGATTTATCTACCGGTGCTAGGATGATGCCCGGAGATACAGTTTATGGATATGCAGGGCAACAGCTTTACGGTATCGGAGCAACCTCGGAATTCCAATCCCGCCATGTGGATGCTGGAAACTTTAACGACATATATAGGGTAACCCTTGGCCGCGGCGGAGAAATGTTGCTTGGCCAAGGCAGGATGACCTTTCCAACCGCTACCCCGACTAATTCAATTCTCTATGGCGGCATAGCAAATATTTCTGGACAAAATGCCGGATTTGAAACCCACGGCGTATCACCCAACCTTTATTCCTTAATTGGAGGCACTACCAATGTTAATATCGGATTAAATCATATTAATGCCGCGGGAAGGGCGAAGGGGGTTGAAGACCGCCTCAATGACGCTTCGGGACAGCTTAATTTCTCTGGAGCTAATGGAGGCATTATCAGATATGAGGGCAGCACAGCCAGCGGCGCCTATTCTTCACAAGATCTAATGACCGGCGTCATCAAGGAAGGCATTATTACAGGTATGACTTCTCGCAGCGGAGTATTGAACACCGAGTCAGTATTAGGCAGAAGTAGCGATTTTGGTTTTGTGGGAAAAGGCGAGGCTTTTATCCCCGCGCTCGTAAGCGGCGGCAAGGTGGTAGTAGAAAAAATGGAATCCGCCTCCGGGATGAATTTCAACCCCACAAATATGAATTTAATAGGAACGACGATTGTAAAAGAAGGCAAACTTTACAAAGAGGCCATTGCCTTGGGTCAAGGTACTTTCCCGCTTTTGCTTAACAGAGACCAGTCCGGGAATTATGTTGTAGATGTTGTAGCTTCATCTGCCCTTGCCTTTGGCCCGGGAGCAAAATGGGATAGAGTCGGAGATATCATAAAGGAAGGCGATACAGTTCCTAAGAATGTAACCTGGAATGGCAATATCGGCACCACAAACCTGCTGGTAACCCAGATTACCAGGAACAATCAGATGAGTATTGCGAACTTCGTGGGCAATACTATCCATGGAGCTATCTTGGAATTCAAGGATAACGGCAAGATTGAAAGTGTCCTGGGTTCTTCCCGGCAAACCGCGGGTATGCTTACCTATAACCAGTATAGCAATTATTTCACAAAAGCTGAACCTAATAAACAAGGGGATGGTTTTGAAACCAGGGCAGATAGTTCAGTAGTGTATAAGGAATATAAGGATGGAGCCGGCTGGCAGGCTCCGGCAAGAGACATACATTATGCTAAAGAGCTCGGCGTTAGTATTGAGCAACGTGAAGTAGGTCAACAGGAATGGCAGGTAAAACAAATCACCGGCCAGAGCATCGGGCAGAGGGGATCCGAACCCGTTTTCCATTATCTGGTCCAAAATCCGCTTCTTACCGAGCCCGGCAAAGAAATTGCCCAGCCAGGCCAGGCAGATCTTATCACATTGCGTTCTCCGTTAGATCATATAGGAAAAGGTAGATTCACAAACCACGAAGGAGTTCTTGAGGCAAAAGGCGAGATGCCTCTTATTATCAGCACCGACAGGAATGGCAACATTTCTGGCTTCAATATAATCAACCGCGCTGAAGGCCTAAGTTATCAATACCAGGGCTCAAGCGTGTACCTGAACGACGGCAGGAAACTTAACCCCCTGCAGGATTACACAGTAACCGTTGAAGACGGCGATATAAGCCGGCCCAATGGCGTCAGGTTTGTAGGTAATCCTACAGGCAAAGAATATATCAGCCTGAATGACAGTTTCATCGGTGTCTCCGAATTTAGCCGCAACCAGAAACTTGGCAAGGACCTGCTTGGTGATGGTTATGATGCCTGGAGTGATGCGGCAAACGGCTTCCGTCTGTTAAGAGCGAAGATAAATGAAAAGAGGCAGGAAGCGATTGATGACCTTACTAAGCGCGCAAATGATCCGAATGCCTCGTATGACGCACAACGGTTGGCTGCAAAGGCTAGGTGGCAGTTCATAAATGGCAAAGCAGGATACAGCGATACGGTAAAAGAACTTCAGCTCCAAATTTATGATGATGCGATAAAGAATAGTCCTGAAGCATTAGAGCGGGTCGGGCCATTAATTGAATCAGCTCGCGGCCAGTTGAAGGAAGGAAAAACTAAGGGGCTGCAAGAAACAATGGGAAAAATTGAGGATGCGTATGTCTTAAGCGGCCTTTATTCTACATTAAAACAGGTTAATAGCAGCAAAGAGTTAAAGAATGATTCTGCTGTCAACGCACTGCTTGACCAAGGATTTGCAGCATATCAGGCAAATAATAATAAAGGAGCCCGCGAGATAATGGCAGGTCAGCTTGATAATCAGATTGTCAAGGCTCTTTACAGCAAAGCAATTGAAGCGAAGGCACAGGCTTATAGCCAGGCGGTAATGGATACTCCTGCGTTACGAGACTCCCCAGAGATTATGAAAGGCCTTTATCAGGCGTTCTCGGCTATATATGCGGATAAGTATCGCGATGCCTCCAATACCCTCTATGATACGGGCAAACAAATAGCTTTAGCCGGCCTATTATTGAAACCGCAAGAAGTTAAATTAGAGGGGATAACCGAAAAAGGGAAAACAACCGTGGAATTGGCCAAGAGCAATGCCGGCTGGGGCATATGGGGCGATAACAGAGTTGTTGTAGTTGGAAAGGATGGTGTAAAAGCAGAAGTTGAGCTGAGAGTAGAAGAGGATAGCGTTGTGCCGTACATTAGAAAAATCTATAAAGATGGTATATGGGTTCCGGCACCCTCTAACTCAGACGTATGGAATGGGACCGCATACAAGTTTACAGCGGACGACAAGGGAGTCATAACGAATATCGAGACAGTGGCAGTAAAACGCGACTTAGGGATAATGAAAGCGATTCATAACTGGGATGATGCGGCGTGTGAATGGGTAAATAATCTTAGTTTAGCTAAGGGAAAGGATGCATGGACAGAAGGAATGAATACCGCAGACCTAAGCTCTATGGCAGGCGCAGGTCCCATTGCTGATTTACAGAATACAGATTTAGGCATAAGCACGGCACTTTATAATTTTGGCGGAAAAGCTATCAATGGAGTCAAGTCAGCCTGGAATGATAATGATATAATCCACGCATTCGAAGGGCCAACGCTGGAAGATTACAGCGCTTTTGGTAAGGCAGCCTATGATGTTGGTGGTAGGACTATCAGTGGGATAGGTGACTTTCTTGCTAATGGATGGTGGGATGGCTTAAAGAACGCGGATCTCGCTTCTATGGCAGGTGCAGGACCCGACATAAATGCCGGTGAGGCGCTTTATGATTTAGGCAAGGCAGCGGCAGGAGAGGGCCTTAAAGCGCTGACTTACCTATCTTCAGGTTTTAGGGATATAGGCGCCTATACTGTGCTCACAAATGATTGGCAGACTGCTAGTGACTATTATTTAGGAGAGAAAATCTTTGAAAAGCGCTTTTTAGGTGGGAAGGAAAATATTGGTGAGCTTGCTAAGGCATCAGGAAAGTCAGAAGACGAATTATTAACAAAGTATATCCAGACCAGGAACGGATTTAATAAGCCCACTTTATTATTATATGATGCTCAAAGGAAACCATATGAAATAGGGGCGTATGAAGCAGGAGAGAAGTGGGTTAAGGAAGCTATTGCTAATTCTCCTATTGCCGGAAGGCTTGGGATAATTGCGGCGGATGCCACATTAGTTGCTCTTGCCTGCGGCTTCAGTCCCTCCGTAGCTGCTGGCATGGGTAGTTCATTATTACGGACGGGAACAGCGGTTGCAAGGACAGCTCTTTATTTAGGCGCAATAGGCACTTTATATGGCGCAATTGAGCTGTTGGACAATTCGCCGGCCGCATGGAAAGATTGGGCTCAAGCTATTAATATCGGAAGACCAGATAATTCCGCAATAGCCACGATTACCGCTTCTTATTTGAACGGCTTCTCACCTGTTTCCAGCGGCGGAGCATGGGATACTTGGCGGGATTTCTCCCGCGCGATAGCGGGCAATTTCGCAGTAGGCGCTTTATATTTAATGGGAGATGGGGCGCGCGCTTGGGAATGGGAAAGCGCAATAAAGGGTTTTGAAGCCAGATATACCGGCGCAATCAGGGAATTTGAGAAAGCGGTAGGCGAGAATATTATCCTCGGGATGTTAGGCACCTTGCCCGGCTTTGCTATGTTCCCCAGTCATGTTTTTAAGGATGCGGGTAAATTTACCTTTGAGAGTAGCGAAACCGGCGCCGCTGCCTTTGTGGACGGCGTTCTTAGGGCAAACGCAAAAGGCGCCTGGGGTATGGCTAGTTACGTATCCAGCGTCGGAGACGCATTCCTACATCACTATATTGACGGTGGTGGAAATAGCGGAATATTCTATCAGGGCCGCATAGCAGATACCGCGAAGGAATTCTTAGGAACTGGGATAAGTAATTATTTAGATCCCCAGGATAGCCGTTATGGCATCAGCTTAGCCCAGCCACATGAATACAAAGGTTTAGGATACGCGTTTTCACAGGCATTGTTGTTAGGAGGAATGAGGGAGGCAGTTGGCTTAAGGAGGGTGGAAGGCGATATTGGTTTAAAGGCAGGAAGAGAAATAGCCGCAATAGCAGAACAGGCAAAGATGGGCTTTTGGTTTGATGCCAGAGATACGATAGGCACGGTAATGAGCGGTTATCAGGCAGTAACCAGCACTATACTCTTTCCTATGCATATAATGCTTGAAGGAGCCAAGGCTCCCTGGACAGTAGGCAAGGAAGTAGGGAGAGGCTTATTTAACGAAGGAGAATTACCTGGGTTTGAAAACGGGCTTAGCGTTATGGAAGCAAGGCTATTACAGACTATTCCTACTCAATGGTTGCAAAAGCAAGTTATGGATTCCTTGGGAGTTCATTACGTTTCTATCAACGAACCCTCTTTGGCTGAGAAAATAGGCATCGTTTTATTTCCGGACAAAGAGGGCTTTAGTATATGGATGAAGGCGGTTAAGGCAATCGGTTTAGAGGAAGCGATCCGCCAGAGTCATATTTATAGTTCTTTTGAGCAAACCAACAAAGTACTAATAGAAAATGTATTAACAAATGTTTTTGAATTTACTCCAGAACACGCAAAAATGATTGCAGAAAGCGGTATGGAGTATGGCAAAAGCTTATCCGAAAGAACTATCTCTGAGTTAAAAACAAACTACGGAGATAAATTAGATGCTGTGGATACGTTCTTAGGAAAAATCTCTGAAGCGGAACAGATTTATAACAGGACAGATGGAAGCCGTAATAATATTACTGAAGTAGAGAGTGCTATCAATGAAGCATTGGGAATAGCGGCACAACAAAGAAAGGCTAATTTTGATGCTAGTGTAGATAATGCTCGGGAGATTCTCAGCGAAGAACTCCTGGGGAATTTTAGAATTTTGCCTAAAGAGACGTACGATAATTTTAGCCGGGTAAGAGACGGTATAAGTAAAGCTATCGATACCAGAATGTTAGTTATGTCTTCTGATTCAGCGCAGGAATTAATGAAGGATAGCGCCGAGTCATTAGACGCTGTTAAAGCGGGGAACCGTCAGTTAGAGTTTAACTTTGGCAAAGACATAGTAAAATTAGACATACCTGTTGATAATGCTCTCCTTGATAAGGCGGCAGAGATAGTTAAAGAGCAAAAACGCCTGGAAGGAAGTTTGCTTGAAGGCGTAGAATTAAATGGAAAGCCAGAGGATATCCCGAAGCAATTAAAATCAAATTTAAAGAGTGCGATACCTAATGAAACATTGCTTGATGCGAAAGTAAATGAACTGATGGCTTGGGTTGAAGGGTTAAGGACGGCCAGGGATAATGCAGGGCGTGAAGGCGTAAAAGAATACAATAAGACTTATTGGGAGGCAAAGGTAGCAACTCATAAGGCCTATCTTGAAGGCAAACCACCTGAAGCCGTAATCAAGCTGTTAGATAATGAAAAAAATATCTTACAGGATGCTGCTTTAAAGGGGATTAAGGATTGCAATAGAGAGGAATTAACAGACGAGTATGCGAGGCGTTTTGATGTCGAGGTATCGGGTCAAGAACGCCAGGTGCTGGAGGCATTCCTGAAAGACTATCTACCAAGCTATATAAAAGAAAACGGAGCCAGTAAGCCGATAGAAAAAGCCGGCGATATCGTAGATATGCTTTCTGCCGGGCATCTATATAAATTAGATAAAATCAACATCGGTGTCTTAGGAGAGGCTTTAGAGAAACATCAGCTTACTCAGGTTTCAAAAGAAGCCGCGGAATTAAGGGAACTGGAAAGTTTAATGCGGCGGGTGGGCGATTTGCAAAATAAATACAATCCGCAACAGATTAATAGCGGAGAAGTAAAAACAATAGATTTTGAGGGATTTTTGTGTGATAAATGGCAGGGAATTAGGGAGAAAATTGATAAGTCAAATGTTATAACCATCCTCCTTCCTGATGGGAAAGAGGTATCGCTTCTGGTCCCGGTTTTAGCGCGCATTTCCCCCCGGATAGGCGTCAATTATGCATTACGTTATGGGAAGGAAATGGCAGAAGGCTTTAAAGAATTCCTCACCAAAGTAGAGCTTACGCCGGTAATTAATAAGGACGGAGTATTGCAATTTGATATCAAAGAAAATAGGAGCCTGTCAGAGAAGGAGCAGGGCAAATTAGCGGAGAGTAGAAGCCTTTTGGATAAAATAAACGTATATTTACGCGATTTCGCCAATTCAGGTGATCCTGCAAGGCTTTTAGAAGAGATTAACAAGAGTACAGCGCAGGATAAAAAACAAGACTATGTGGCTTTAGTTATAGCCGATTATCTGAATTTTGCTAAGCAAAGCCTTGAAGCCAGGGCCAAAGAATCCCAGGATGTAAAATATGACCCTGAGATTGCGGCTGGCCAGTTAAAGATGATTCTTGGGTTGCAGGGGGGATTCAATGTCCATCAGAAGTCAGGAGGAGCTAAAAGCGACGCATTCCTCGTGGAAATGGCAATTAATGCCCTCTTGGGACGTTATATTGACGGTAAAGGTGTTCCTAATCAGGTTTTAGTGGCCAAGGATAACGTTGAGAAAGAATTTATTGTCAAAGGGAACAAAGGAAAAGTGAATATGAACGAATTTCTCGACCGCTATAACCTTAGTTTAGTAGATGGAGATATGCAGTCCTTGTCCGGTGAGATAGCCGGCAGAGACGGAAAGTTAGAGGATTCGTTATATGCGGGGAATAAGATTGTGGTATTCAGTATGGAGAACCTGGGGTTTTTAAATGCCAGATTAGAAGAAAAATCACTGAGGGACGCCATATTTAACCAGGATGTGGTCAGATTTGACGAATTCCATATTCCTTTCTCTGATAAGGTTACTTATCTTATGGCCGACTCCAATACTAAGAAATTGCCGGAGGAGTTTATTTCCAGGGCAATAGAAGCCTATAAGATAATTTCCGAATTGCTTGATAAAGGCGAATTGAGAAAAACTGAGTCGCTTGAGTATGCAAGGGGAAACCATTATAAGGAAGCGCTATACTATAACGATGCTGAAGGGAAATTTGGAGGGTTAACCTGGGAGGCAATCGATTTGTTAAAAACGCACGGGTTAACTGAATCCGAGATAGGCGCATTCTTTACTGCGAAAGATCCAAATAGATGGATCTTGACATACGCGCAGGATAAAATTATCCCCCAGGGCACCAAGGGTACAGCAGAACCGTCCAAAATCTTTAGCGACAGGTATTTTCTGGCTGCGATATATGCTAGGTTAAAAGCAGATGCCAAATCAGAGCCAGATGCCGGCAAAGAAGAACCTCGTTTTAAACTCTCCGATTCGAGCCTGAAGAAAATAAAGGACAACCTCGAAACATCGGTATCTTCGTCTCAAGCGACGCTATCTGAAGTCCTGCGGTTTAAGCAGGGTGCTTCTGTTCTGGGGGCTTCCGGAACAATGGAAGCGCTTGAGTCAATGCTGCTTTTTAACTTGGGTAAAGGAATAGTCATGGCCAGTAAAACCGACGGACTGGATAAAAACGTTCAAGTATATAAAGATTCTGATTTTGAGGCCGGTTATGAGAGGCTAAAGGGTATTATAACGTCCTCTGATAGGGCCGTTATAGTGTTCGTAAAAGACAGCGCGACCATGAGCAAATTGAAAGAATTGATGCAATCTCAAATGGTTGGTAAAGAGGTTAAGATTATAGATGCGTATACTCCTACTGATATGGATAAAACAAACGAGCATGCTTCTGCATATGGAATAAAAACAGTCGAGAAAGAGATAGGGGGACATCCTGATTGGGTCGTAATTTCCAACCAGCGCGGCTCAACAGGCATTGATTATAATGGAAAATTTGATGTGGTTGTGTTTGACGGCCATAACTGGGGCAGCTCGGATTTGATACAGGCAATCAACAGAAACAGGAGAAGCGGAGAGACGGTGGGGGAAAGGATCGTCTTATTTGAAGGCGGAAAATTAGTATCAAAAGATAATATCCCATCGCAGACATGGAAAGAGCTAGATGCAAGGATTAAGCCGAATATTGAGTTAAAAGAAACAGACAAAATAGACCTGGACCGTAGCGCACGCATGAAAGATGCGCTGGAGATTTCTGATTCCCTTGTATTCCAGATTGGCGAATCCGCGCTCTCTCGCGGTTTAATTGAAAACTTAAAGAATATATATGATTTGGCCAGGGATACGGCCAAGACTCAGCAGGCAGATAAAATCGCAGAAATGCTAAAGAAGGCGATTGAGTATAAAGAAAGTTATCAGTTGGAGCTGGCGGAAATCTCAGAAAGCCCCGAGACCAGGGTAATGCAGGTATTACGCAACGCGGGCAATAAAATAAAAACCGCAATGGAAGAAATCATTTATGATAAGGATATGCCAGGATACATCAAAGACTATGCCCGTGATATTCTCAGCGAAATTGCAGTCATTGCCTCTGACGGTTATTATTCGATATATCCAAACTACAACTGGTCTTTGCAGAACGCAGTAAGCATTATGGGAGTAGCACAGGTAGCCAAGAGGCTGGATTTTATGCGTAACATCTATACCGAAGAAATCAGGAACTCCAGTGTTAATTCCCATATCCCTCTTATGCAGCTGATAGAACATGCCAGATACAATACGCCCGTGGCACATGAAAGAGAAGCAGGGGAATTGCCTTTACGGGCCAGGCAAGAAATATTAAGCAAGGCAGAGCACTTAAGAAATATGCCTAATGGCTCAAGGGGCGCTCCTGAAGCAAGGCAAGAGTTCATTGAGACAGTCCTGAAGTATCTGCCTGCCCCAACTATTTCCGATGGTTATCATTCACTTGATCTAAGAAATATCATAGAACAATTTAAGAATAATATTGATTTGGAAGCAATTAATTATAGCGACCTGATTACTACTATAGATAACATAATAAATCCACCAAAAGGAGCCGAAACATTCTCAACTATCCCATTTTTGGATACTGCTCCTATCAATAGATATACTATTGCAGACGCCCTAGTTTCGTTGATTAATCCTAATTATACATATTTATCATTAACAAGCGCCTTGGGCACATATAATCTGCTTCCAGAGGTTACGCAGGCGGCTTTGAGCGACGCTGTTAAAAACTCCGTTGTAATGAGCATATTCTTATCACAACCGCATTATGTTCTGGATTATTTGGCCAGCTCAGAAAAATATATGTATACCATTGATGCTTTCAGGTCGGTTATCACCAAGGATAATTTATTGGCGCCGAACCAGATAACACAAATTAACCAAGTGTCGGCTAATTTCGCAGATATTATTATGGATTTAATTAAAAACAAAGGCTCCCTCCAGCTTGAGCAATACAGATTGCCTACGAGCAAGAAAATCCGGGAGTTTATGTCGCAATCATTGAAAGCTCTGGGTAAATTGAACATTGAGGAGAACGAAGCTCACCTAGCACTGCCTTATTATTCAGCTGTTTATCAGCTCCTGTTTACGAAAGCTTTACATAAAGAGACTAAAATAAAAGATTATTTTGAAGAGCTAATGCTAAAAGACAGCCGAGACCAGACTAATTTTGAGAAAGAAATCGTATTGCCTATATATTATGCTTCATTTAGTCCACACGGCCTCAAGGGATTAAGTTCGGTAGAGTTGGAAATAATCTTGACAAATTACTTACAAACCAATGCTGACAAGGAAAGCAAAGAATTGCTATTAAGGTATCCTTTCTTGAGGAGATTAAATAAAGCTAAGGTGCAAGCTATCAAAGAATATCTTATAGATGCGCAGTCATTCTTAGGTAGCGGAAAAGTATTGACCGATTTAGCAAGGTATGAGAGCTTTCTGGCAGATATTACTGAAATCAGCGGCTATGCAGGTATAGAGAGCCATTTATTTGAAAACACGCTAAGGGACAGGTATTTAAGGAGTTACTGGGTAATGGCTGATTTGATTAACAAGGCGAGAGGTAATATTTTTGAGTTATTCGATTCCTCGGGAATACAATATGAGAAAGAAAATATGGATTTAGGGGTAGCGCTAAAGGCAATCAGCGAACTTGCAAAAACCAATCCAGCATTAGCACAAGAAA
>Ga0233421_10000156_pt1 | contig 35121 bp, 24 predicted proteins | sample Watercolumn_Mata_3_FD_182725 | JGI IMG/M metagenome (GOLD analysis project Ga0233421, IMG submission 182725) | Freshwater microbial communities from Lake Matano, South Sulawesi, Indonesia - Watercolumn_Matano_2014_107_MG | ecosystem: Environmental > Aquatic > Freshwater > Lake | place... | reverse complement strand
ATAGTTAAAGCTGTTATTGAAAATACCGATTGGCTTTATGTAAAAATTTATGAAAGTCCGCTTATCTTTTTCGACTTATGGTCATTTGTGCATGTTTGGAGCGGCATTGTTTTAATTGCGTTAATCATAATTTCTAATGTAAAACATAAATGGGTGATATTATTTTCCATATTAACTCTTTACGAGGTCTTTGAGATTTTAATTGTTTATTTTACAAGTGTATTTAGAGTTGAAACAATTAAGGATCAGATCACAGATATTGTTATAGGCATGGCCGGCGGATATCTGTGTGACAAAACTTTAAAATATTTTTTTAGGAACAAAGAACAAAAAAAAAATTTTTTCGACCTTTCTTTTCTTGTAGCCGCGTTAACTGCTATTACTATTGCATTTCTTTGGGTTGGATTTTACAGGTATGAGTATAATTTTAATTTTCTTAATTCTAAGGGAATAAATTATTATGCTCTATCGCTCTGGTTTTTTATTATTCTGATAATATTGCTCTTGTATCGTAACTTCAGTAAAAAATTAAAAACATTACCCGGGATAATTGCTATATGGACAATTTATTTTTTAAGTTTAAGCTGTTTTGAATTTATATTCTATCATATTGTTGGCATAAGAGAATCCGGGAATCATTCTCATAATCCGCTGATATTTGATATAATACATGGTTCAAAAGTACTGCACATTTTTTATTTATCTCTTCCGTTTATATCAGTTGGATTATTTTTGATGTTCAGCAAATTTTTTAATTATGCAATTCACAATGGGAGAGAATTAAAAAAGAAGTTATCGCATGAAAAGAAAACTCATTCAATGGTAGCAGAAAAATCTTCATTTCAATCGGCAGAAACATTGGGTGAGAATTGATATTATTAATTCAGAAAAGAATTTTTTTTAATTTTTTATTTAACGGGCCGATCCCGACTTCGCCCCGCCTATGGCAGACAAGTTCGCTCGTCGGGACATGCGAGACAAAACTTATGAAAATAAAAAACATCACAATTAATAAACTGCGAGGTTAATTATTTGCGGGCTTGCCCGCTGAAGTCCCGATTTATCGGGACGAAAGCGGGGCCGATCCCGATTTCACTTTGTTCATCGGGACAGGCGAGACTTAGTCCCGTAACCTATTACCAAACAAAAAAGTCCCGATTCAAAAGAATGTTTTATTGTGACATTATCTACTGCAAAAAATATGACATGCTACTTGTAAAGCATAAGGACAAAAATGAAGATAGCTCAAATTGAAGAGAAGGATACAAAATTTCACCTGGAAGCTAAGGAGTTACCAAGATTAATATTAAAATTGTTCGGTGAGAAATGGATTAATAATTCAGCACAAGTAAGAACCGGCGCTGCATTATTTAGGACTCCTTGTTTAACCGAAGAAGAAATTGAAAGTTTATTTAATACAGAATTTCTATTTCCTATAAAGGAAAAAATTTGGAATTCCATTCATTTTTGGGATGGACAAAATTAATTAAGAATGATTTGAATTTGCCATTCGAAAGTGGGGAAATTTTTTTTGAAGCTTCAAGCTGGAGTCTGGTTCTAACTCAATCATGTATTAAGTTGCAATATGCTGTCGCAGCAAATAATAAGATATTATTAGTTTGATAGATTAGCTTCAATTTATTTCGGATAACCGTTGTGTATACACACTTGTTGATAGTTTTTAGTTATTAATCTTTGATACAACTACCATGATAAGAAACAAGAGGATAGATTTAATTAACAGATAAATTATTGAATTCGTTTTTGACTGTTTGTCGCTTTTGTATTTAAATAAGGCAAATAAACATCTCAACTTACCCAACAAAATAGAATGTCCAATAAATTATATGCTTCAATTTCTACATAAGTATCGTTGTGATTTTTTATTACTCTTTCTCTCTAAACTGTAATCTATTAGCTGCCTTTTTCCATTTTTTACTGTCTCTAGCGAGCTACATTTCGGGCATCTCATTCTGCGTACCTTCAAGGCTGATATCCTCTATTAACGATTGCACAAAATCGTTATTTTTGATATCTCCTTTTCTTATTTAGCCTTACGGCTATTTTATCACCCGATTCTAGGTACGCTTAGAATTAACATCCAATTTCTTAGCCGCAATTTGCACTGATTTCTAATCAGGTCGAAAAAATATTTAAAGCAAATGGATAATCTTAAATAGTACGTATTAATTCGGTCTGGAATCTTTTATGGCCACATTAAAGTTTAGCACTTGCCGTGTTGCGCCAGTCTTAGAGATTGTTCTTGATAATTAAATGGACATCAGGTATATTTTAATTACAAAATTGACAATCAACAAATAAAGGTAGTTATAATGAAAAAAATAATTGCGCTAGTATTATTTTTCTCTATCATCACAACTTTAAATGCTCAAATGCTTCCAAACATTGGTCCTTATCCCAAAACAACAAAAAATGCAACTTGTAATTCAAGCGCCGCAATAAAGAATTATAGTGCAAAATTTATGCTAGGTGCAAATGGTGCAATAAATCTTGTAGGAAATTTTAATGCTGAAAAGGGTAAGGTAACAGAAGTATCCGTTCAATTCGGCAGATCAATGCGCAAATCTGTTTGTATTAAGGATACAGTGGGACAAAAAACAGATACAACTTTCAGCAAGCCAGAATATTTTCTTGTAACACAGTTAACAACCTCGACCACAAATCCAACCTTATCTGTTTCTGGTAATATTGTGAAAGGTTCTAAAGATCCGAATCAGTCAATATTTGCTCTTAAAAGTCCAGGCAGTGACCTTTCGGCATCGGTAAATAGTTTCTCAATCCCGATGAATTTGCCTCCAAATTTAAACCCAAAATGCCGTGAAGAATTTGAGACTTATGTAACTGTACAAGTTAAATTTGCAGATGGGTGTGTTATATCTCAATTACTGGTAGCAAAAGGGAAAAGATAAAAGCAGAATAGATCTATGCGGTATATTATAGGAAAACCGCAGAGGAACATTGAGTTAGATGGGAATGCTAACAGTATTTGGCTTATTTGATCTACCATTTGTCATTTTTTTCAATTACGGAAAGTGGGGCAAATCCTTTCAGCAATGCAAAAACAATCAAAACATTTTTTAAGTATGCATCATTAAAAGCTGTACTCAATGTCAAAATTACTTTATTATGATTTGGGTTTCTTAATTTCTGCTTCCTGGGAAGAGCACGTTTGGTAAATGCAGAGTGTTCTGTGTTGAATGGAACGATTTCATGTTTTTCTCCCGGCTTTAGATTTGTAAATAGTAAAAGACACGGTTCCAAATTTTGATCACCGATAAGTGCGATATCTTTGGTTCTGGTAGTTAAGAGCCAAGGGATATTAACGTTTCCGAAGGAAGTTTGGGGAAAGCTTTCCTTCCAAGAAGAACACAGAACAAAAGACTGAATTGATAGTCCACGGGTTTGTTTAAAAAACAAAAGCCTCATAAGGTATTGTCTTACAATGCTTAAATGCTGGGCCGACGAGATTTCCCAATGAGTCGGGACGACCTCCAGCAATTAATTTTTCGATCATCCTTCGACATTTCCAATTTTTAATTTCGTTTTCTCTTTTAATCGCATCAGATTTGTTTATGAATTCTTCTTTATATACCAATTCCCATGGAATACCTCTTGAACTGAACTTACACCAGCCGAAGTTATGTCTCTCAAGCTTAAGATTAATATCATGAGTAAAACCAACGTAGTATTTATCAATTGAATGAGAATATAATATGTAGGTATAATACATAAACAAATAACCTAATCGAAAGAAATAGGGCCGATCCCGCCTCTGGCGGGACAGGCTAAGACTTAGTCTCGTAGCCGGTTACAAAATAAAAAACCCCACGATCTTTGACCGTGAGGTTTTTTATTTAGCGGGGCCGACGAGACTCGAACTCGCGACCTCCTGCGTGACAGGCAGGCGTTCTAACCAACTGAACTACGACCCCTTAATTTTAAGAACACAATAATTAAATTTATTTTTGCCAGTCGTTCTAACCTCCGTCAGAGGCGGATCAGCCTTTGGCTGAAACTGAACGGAGTTTATCCCGATGTTTTTTATCGGGAATCCCGGAAAAAAAATCAAAATTCTAAATCCGAAATTCAAAATCCAAATCAAAGCGTTCTAACCAATCCGTCGGAGGCGGACAAGCTGAATCCCGATATTTTTTATCGGAAACTTGAAAAAATTCAAAACACAAAATTTTATTTTAGAAAATATATTTTCTTAAAAGGCGAACAAAAATAATAATTCTACTTTACCTAAACAAGGATGGTCATAAATTTTCAGTGCCAAAGTTAACACCAATTGCTACTGCAGCTAAAAGTGCTTGGTCATTTGGTTTTACCAATTTTTGTTTTGAAATAGCATCGGCAATTTTTACACTTTTTATTTCAGTCCCTTTTAGAGCAACCATTTTGCCAAATTGTTTTTTAATTACAAGTTGAATTGCATTTGTACCAAACTTTGTTGATAATATTCTATCAAACGGAGTTGGGCTTCCTCCTCTTTGTGTATGGCCAAGAACAGTGTACCTAGTTTCCAAACCTGTGTTCTCATTGATTTTTTTTGCTACATACTCTCCAATACCTCCAAGCTGAATAGGATCTGTTCGTTTAACATCTTTTCCCTTGGTTATTAAACTTCCGTTTTTAGCTTTAGCACCTTCCGCCACGCATACTATACTGAAGCGTTTGCCAATTTTATTTCTATGAAGAACATGTTTATAAATTACATTCCAATCGTAAGGAATTTCAGGAATTAAAATAATATCTGCACCGCCGGCAATTCCGCCATTGAGTGCAATCCATCCGGCATACCTTCCCATCACTTCAATTATCATTACTCGATGATGTGCAGAAGCTGTTGTGTGCAATCTATCCAATGCTTCTGAAACCACATACACTGCGGAGTCGTGTCCAAATGTTTGATCAGTAGCTTCAAGATCGTTATCAATAGTTTTTGGCACACCAACAATATTCATTCCCATCTTTGACATACTGTTTGCAATGTGCATTGTGCCATCGCCGCCAATTGCAATTAAAGCGTCCAATTCCCATGCTTCATAATTTTTTAAAGCATCATTGGAACGATCGACAATTTTAATTTTACCTTCAACTTCTTCAGGCCAATGAAATGGATCACCTTTATTAGAAGAACCAAGTATTGTTCCTCCGGTAGCAAGAATTCCTGAAACATCTTTATTATAAAGCTCTTGCATTTTTCCTTCAACTAAACCTTCAAAGCCATCAAGAATTCCGTAAACTTTTAAACCATAATCATGTGCTGGTTTTGTAACTCCCCTTATCACAGCATTTAATCCAGGGCAATCACCGCCGCCGGTTAAAATGCCAATGCGTTTGATTTTTGATTTTGTCATTGTTCTACAACTCCGAATAAATTTATAATATACATTTATTATCGATTCTAACTTATTTTTTTGAAGGTCTTAAAATGAAGTTTTGCAAATTCATCGATTTTATTGTCACCAATTTTTTTAAAAAATTTTCTTGCAAAATTTACTGTATCGATAGAAGAGCCCTTAGGTAAATTAAAACCCTTCTTTTGTTGAACATGAAACCAGTTAATAAAATTATAACGAGCAATAATTGATGCCGCAGCAACACCAATATACTTTTCAGCTTTTGTTTCTTGAATAAAATCCACATCGGTGTGTTGCGATGAAAAACTAACATCCAAATCTTTATTGCTGAATTTATCTGTTATTACTGTTTTGCAGTTTGTTTTGATTAACAAATTTTCTAATGCTTTAGAATGTGCCCAATTAAGCATTTTATTCAGATTACCAAATCGCTCGTAAGTCTCGTTATATTTTTTAGGATTAATGTTAACGACAGAATAATTATCGCCAATAATTTTAATAATATCCTTTGCTAATAGAACGATTTGATTATCAGTTAAATCTTTGCTGTCTCTTACGCCGATATTTCTCAATTTTAATTTCGAATGAGAATCCACATACACAGCAGAAATAACTAATGGACCAAAGAAATCTCCTTTGCCGCATTCATCGGAACCAATATATACGTCTGGTTCGTCAGTTGTTTGTTCATTCAAATGTAATGATTGTTGTTCATGCAGCAAGTTATTTATTTGCTTGTAGAATTCATTTGTTGTATCGCCTTGAAGGATTACTTTTATTCCTTTCTTCCCAAAATAAACTTGAACTTTAATTTTATTTTTTTTGGATACAGCATTGAATTCATGATTATATTCTTTTGAAATAATTGAGTCCGTAAAAATGCCGGCATCATTTACAATATTTTTGAGTTTATAGATTTGTTCCTTTGATTGAGTTTCAAGTGACATGCTGAATAGGATTCCTAAAATCTTGTTTTCATAAATGATTTGATGTGCAGTATTTAAACTCTATTAAATTTTAAGCAAGTACCGCGTAAAATTAACTCTGTTTCAACAATTATATGTTTGTTCTCAAAATTATTTTTATTAGAAATATTTTCAAGAAGCATTTCCATCGATTTAGCCGCTAATTGTTCTGTTGGCTGATTGACACAACTTAATGGAGGCGATAAAAAATTCTGAACCGGCGAATTACCAAAACAAATTACATCAATATCATTTGGAATTTTCAGACCAACTTCTTTTGCTGCCATGTAAATTCCTATTGCAACCGGATAAGTGACAGCTAAAATTAAATCCGGTAAATTATTTTTCTTATATAACCTCATGAAAGAATCATAACCGCTTTTTTCTCCGTAGTCTCCTTCAATAATCCACTCATTATTTATTTCCACTCCATTATCATTCATAGCTTGTTGAAAACCATGCATTCTTTCTCTACCGATATTAATATTTGTAAATCCAGCGAAGTGTGCGATTTTTCTGTATCCAAGTTTTACTGCATGATTAATTACTTTATATGCGCCGCCTTTGTCATCAACAGTTACAGTGTTGCAATTATTCAAATCCGGTATTCGATCCATAAAAACAAATGGAACTTGTCGGTTCATGGCTGATTCAAATATTTTAAAATCTGAAGTGTCTTGAGAAATAGAAATTATTATTCCATCAACTCTCATTGAAAGTAATGTATGAATTTGTTTTTTCTGAACCTCTGCATTTTCTTTAGATACTGTTAAGAAAATTTGATAGTTATTTATTAAAGCGTAATTATAAAGATGATCGATAAGTGAACTAAAAAAATGATGATCAATCTGTGGAAGAACAACACCGATTATATTAGATTTATTAGCGGCAAGACTTCTTGCAATAAAATTAGGAGAATAACCTAACTCTTCCGCAGTACGTTTTATCAATTCTGCAGTACTACTGGAAATATCCGGATGATTTCTAAGTGCTTTTGAAACTGTAATTATTGAAACACCTAGATGTTTTGCAATATCATTCAGAGTAATTTGTTTCGAATTCATACGTTCAACTAATTAAGTATTTCAATCAGCATTAAAAGAAAACTTTCATTAAGAATAAAAAGAATATCACAAAAAATCATGTAAATTCGTTTAGTCTCCTCTTTAAATTTAATATAATAATTAAAGAAAGTATGTTGCTAATAATTGTAAATAATTTAATTTCTTTTTTATTAATAAATTATTAAATTGATTCAGTGATTTGAATCCTCAATCTTTAAAAAACTAAATAGATCAAATATTAGTTCATGCGAGTATTCAAGTTTTGTAAAACTCAAAATGGTATCACAGTATAAAGCTGTTTCCTTAATTATTTTTTTAAACTCCTTATTTAACATCCCTTTTTATCAGCTACTCAAGTTAGCGCTACCTATTTTGATTTTTAAGTTAAATCACACTATTCAAAATTATAATAATAGTGGCTTTAAACTTTTATCTTCTGAATTTGTTAATAAACCTAACTATATTTTAGGGCTGTTATTATCGAATAATGTATTTTTGTCCCGGTTAATCATGGAGGAGTTTATTAACGAAGAGAATCAGCTAGAAAAGTATAATGATCAAAAAATTTTTTTAGATCAATTAACTAATTTTATCAAATAACATTAACGAGGGAAGTATGGTCAAAACAAAACAATATTTCAATCACATATTCTCCGCGATAAAAATACGAAACGGGTGTCAAGCACTAATTAAACTTGCACTCGTTTTTGTGTTTTTAATGGTGCAAGCCGGCTCGATTCTTAATGCGCAAGAATTAGAGATACGCGGAAAGGTAACCAGCGCGGATGATGGGACTGAGTTAGTTAGTGCAAACATTCTTGAAAAAGGAACATCAAACGGAACGTCTTCAGATGTAAATGGCGAATTTAAACTTAAAGTAAAAAGAGGAGCTATATTAGTAGTATCCTATGTTGGTTATGCAACACTAGAAGTTGTTGTTAATGATCAACAATATTTGAATGTTGCTTTAAAACTTGAAGCACGACTACTTAGAGAAATATCTGTAGTTGGAATAGGTTACGGCGAAGTTAAAAAAGCCGATGCTACCGGTTCTGTTACAGCAATCTCTGCTAAAGATTTCAGCAACGCAACTATTACTTCTCCGCAGGAATTGCTGATTGGAAAAGCTGCAGGAGTTATTGCAAATACCACAAGCGGTGCTGCTGGTGCCGGAACACAACTCCGAATTCGCGGCGGTTCATCTTTACAGGCTAATAATGATCCTTTAATAGTTCTTGATAACATTCCATTGGAAAGTGCCGGTATTTCTGGAATGGCAAATCCTCTTACTACAATTAATCCAAATGATATTGAATCAATCACAATTCTAAAAGATGCTTCTGCAACTGCAATTTATGGTTCAAGAGCTTCTAATGGTGTAATTATTATAAAAACTAAAAAAGCTACTGTACTTTCCGGTGAACAAAAAATGGTTGTTAATTATACTGGCAATTTCTCTTTAGCTAATTCGATTAAATTGATGTCTGTTTTTACCGGAGATGAATTCAGAGCATTAGTTGCAGATAGGGTTGCTAATTATGGATTAACTTCAGCCGCTCTTGGAAGATTGGGTATGGCAAATACAAATTGGCAGGATCAAATATATCAAACTGCACCTGCTACCGAACACAATTTAAGCATTAGTAATGTTATAGGATCAATACCATATCGTATTTCATTAGATTATTTGTACCAAGGTGGAATATTAAAATATAATAGTATAGAAAGAAAAAATGCTTCACTTGCTGTTAATCCAATATTATTGGATGGAAATTTAAATATAGATTTTAACGTTTCACTTTCATCTATATATAATAATTTTTCAAACCCAGGTGCTGTTGGTGCTGCTGTTCAATTTGACCCGACTCAACCAATTAGAAATGGAAACACACGGTACGGAGGTTATACTGCTTGGACAGAACTTAGCTCAGGCGATCCTCGTAATGGTGTGCCAAACAATATTGCTACTCATAATCCTGTGGCTCTATTAGAATATCGCAGCAATACTTCTGATGCTGACAGATATATTGTTGGCGGTAAAATTGATTACAAAATTCCATTTGTAACAGATTTAAAAGCAATTTTAAATCTTGGTTATGATTACTACAAGACAATTGGTAGAGATGTAACAAATACATTAGCATCATGGTCATATCGAGAACCAGAACGACAAATTATTGGCTATCAACAAACTAAAACAAATAGTTTGTTAGATTTTTATTTAAACTACAAAAAAGAATTCAGTGCGCACAAATTTGATTTAACCGGTGGATATTCCTACCAGCATTTTTATAATGAGGGAGTTAACTCCAATGCTGCAGTTGCAACTATGGTTGGTGCAAAATATACTCCTTACAAAAATGAATATTTCTTGATTTCATTTTTTGGAAGATTAAACTATACATTATTGGATAGATATCTACTAACAGTAACGTTAAGAGATGATGGTTCCTCAAGATTCTCGGAAGATAATCGCTGGGGTTTATTTCCTGCTGTAGCTTTTGCATGGAAATTAACCGATGAATCTTTCTTCCCAAAATCAGATTTTATAAATGACCTTAAACTTAGAATTAGCTGGGGTAAAGCCGGTCAGCAAGATGTAGGCGGTAATTACTATCCGTACATTCCAACTTATTCTCTAAGTACTGCTGGTGCTTTTTATCAATTTGGAGATTCTTTCTATCCTACTTTGCGTCCGGATGCCTATGATGCAAATCTAAAATGGGAAAAATTGACATCATTAAACGGCGGATTAGATTTTACTTTACTTAAAAATAGAGTATCTGGTTCAATTGAAATTTATAAAAACACTTCAGACGATTTGTTAAATAATATTCCAATACCGGTTGGCAGTAACTTCTCGAACTTTCTACTTACAAACGTTGGCTCTATGGAAAATAAAGGTGTTGAATTGAGCTTGAATATCACTCCTTTTTTAACTCAAAATTTTTCATGGGAATTTGGATTTAATATGACCTATAATAAAAACGTAATTACAAAGCTTACATTATCAGACGATCCAAATTACACAGGTGTAAATACAGGAGGTATTTCAGGCGGCGTTGGCAATACAGTCCAAAAATATCTTGTTGGATATCCGGCAAGAATTTTCTTCCTGTTCTCGCAAGTATATGGACCAAACGGAATGCCTATCGAAGGTTTGTATGTAGATAAAAGCGGTCAAGGCGGAAGCGTTGCAGGAAACGAATTAAATAAATATTATATGAAATCTCCCAATCCAGATTACCTAATGGGAATTTCTTCTAAGATCAATTATTATGATTTTGATTTAAGTTTTTCTGGCAGATTGAGTATTGGTAATTATGTTTATAACAATAACGCATCTGATAGAGCTTTATACCAGAATGTTTATAATCAAAGCGGATATCTTGCAAATGTTCTAACTGATGTAAAGAAGACAAATTTTATGACTGCACAATATTGGTCTAGTTTCTATTTGGAAAATGCTTCATATTTCAAATTAGATTATATCAGTCTTGGTTATAACTTTAAATCTATTTTAGGAAATAATATTTCAGGACGCGTGGGATTATCAGTACAGAATGTATTTACAATTACAAATTATACCGGCTTGGATCCAGAGGTTGTTAGTGGTATTGATAGCAATATTTATCCAAGACCACGTACATTCATGTTTTCAGTTAGTCTCAACTACTAATTTTAATGAAGGAATTTAATATGAAAAAAATTATAATAATACCGGTATTATTAATCACTGCATTCTTACTTTCATCTTGTGTGAAAGATTTGAATGTTCAGCCGATTGATCCAAAGGTAAATACATTAAATAATGTATTTAAAGATGCAGCTGCATATAAACAAGCACTTGCAAAAATATATGCTTCTTATGCAATAAGCGGCCAGACTGGCGGCGGAGGCGGAAGCCCGGATATTCAAGGTATTGATGAAAACTTCGGAAATTATCTACGCCAATATTGGGACTTACAGGAATTGCCAACCGATGAAGCAATTATAGCGTGGGATGATGCTACAATAAAAGATTTTCATTGGCAAACCTGGGCGCCAAATGATGTGTTCATTGCCGCAGTTTATTCTAGAATATTCTACACTATAACCATATGCAATGAATTTATCCGAAATGCTAATGATGCAATGGGAAGTGCAACCGGATCTCTTGCAACAAATCTTACCGCATTCAAAGCAGAAGCTCGTTTCCTACGCGCACTTTCTTACTGGCATGCAATTGATATGTTTGGTAATGTTCCTTTTGTAACTGAAGCCGATAAGCCCGGTGCTTTTTTCCCGAAGAGAATTACAAGGGCAGATTTATTTGCGTATATCGAAGGTGAGCTAAAAGCAATGGAAAATGAACTTGTTGCTGCACGTGTTAATGAATATGGCCGTGCAGATAAAGGAGCTGCCTGGTTTCTTCTTGCAAAATTATATTTAAATGCTAAAGTCTATATCGGTACAGACAGAAATACTGATGCATTAACTTATATAAACAAAGTTATTTCTGCCGGATATACGATAGACAATAATTATGCAAGATTATTTTCAGCAGATAATGCAAAAAATGCAGAAGTTGTTTTCCCAATTTGTTTTGACGGTCAAAACACTCAACAATATGGTGGAATGACTTTCATCCTTCACGCATCAAACGGCGGCGGAATGCCGTTAAATGGAATTGACGGCGGATGGGGAGGTATTAGAACCATTAAAGATTTTGTAACTAAATTCAATATTGCTCAAAGCAATTTTAATAACAATACTCAATATCAAGCAGCAGATAAAAGAGGTATGTTTTTCTTTGATAGCGGAAGCTGGACTTGGGAAGTAACTAATGTTGGTACATTTACCCATGGAATCGGAGTTACAAAATTTAAAAATGTTACTTCTACCGGTGCTGCTGCTCCAAATGCTCATGCTACATTTGTAAGCACAGATTTTCCTATGTTCCGTTTAGCCGATGCTTACTTGATGTATGCTGAAGCTGTACTTAGAGGTGGTTCCGGCGGTGATTTAGCCACGGCACTTAATTATGTTAATTCATTAAGACAGCGTGCATACGGCAACACATCAGGAAATATTACAAGCGCACAATTAAATTTAGATTTTGTTCTTGATGAAAGAGCAAGAGAATTATATTGGGAAGGACACAGAAGAACAGATCTTGTTCGCTTTGGTAAACTTACCGGCAGTACATATCTATGGACATGGAAAGGTAAAATACAAAATGGTGTTGCTACTCCATCATTTAGAGATTTGTTCCCAATTCCAATTAATGACCTAAATGCAAATCCGAATTTAATACAAAATCCTGGTTACTAAAAAAATGAATGTATTATAGTTAAAGGAAAATAAATATGAGAAAATTAAAATTAGTTTTATTAGCAACTGTACTTGCACTTGCAGTTGTATCTTGTTCCAGAGATATAACTGAACCAACAATGAGTGCTAACCCGAGTAAACCTGCAGTTGGAGATGTTTCGCTTACTGCATCATTCACAGTAGCAAATGCCGACAGTCTATTAAGATTTTCATGGTCTGCTGCTGATTTTGGTTTTACTGCATCTGTAACATATAATGTGCAAATAGCATCTAAGAGTGATTTTTCTGATGCTAAAGATCTTTTTAGTACACAAAGTTTAAAAGGTACTGCAAAGGTTGGAGATGTTAACGCAATACTTCTAGCATGGAATTATAATGTAGGAACAAATGTAACCGTTTATTATAGAGTTGGTGCAACAGTAAGCACAAGCTTAACAGCGGTTTATTCCGACGCAAAATCTAAAAGCTTAACAGCCTATGATGCTGTAATTAATTATCCAATGATTTACGTCCCCGGTGCATATCAAGGCTGGTCGCCTGGTGCAAACAACGGCAGATTGTATTCATACAACTTTAATTCTGTTTATCAAGGTATTTTGCGAGTTAAAGACGGAGCTAATGCCAACACAGAATTTAAAGTAACCATTAATCCAAACTGGAATGGACCTAATTATGGTGGATCATTAACTAAGACCGGCAATAATTATGCAGGTGCTTTGGATCCAGCAGGCAACAACTTCTCAGTTTCTTCTGCAGTTTATTCTTTTACTGTTGATGTTAATGCTAAAACAATTGCAATGAATAAAACAGATGACTGGGGTATCATTGGCGATGCAACACCAACAGGATGGAATTCCGATACCGATATGTTCTACAATGGTCAACGTAAGATGTGGGAAATTACACTAAACCTTACTGCGGCTACAATCAAGTTTAGAGCAAACGATGATTGGAGTTTGAATTACGGCAGTAATGCAAATGACGGAAAATTAAATGCAGGTGGTTCAAATATTCCTATACCTGCTGCTGGAAATTATACGATTCGATTCGATCCGGTGAAATTAACTTATACAGTTATAAAGAATTAATTGCTTTATTTTCAAGAGAGGCTGCCTGAAAAGGGCAGCCTCTTTTAGTTTTAATTTATGGTGATGTATTCTATTTTATTGTACAGATTAAAATTTGATACGGGTTTAAGATCAATTCATTTTTACTTAACAAATTTATTTTTTTTCCGCTTACTAAATCTGTTATAGATTTTGCAGAAAGCAGATTTTGAATTTTTTCAGATTGTATTGGTTTATTTTCGTTATTGTTGTTCACAAGAACAAAAATTTTCTCTCCTTTGTATTCTCTTGTATAACCTAATATTTTATTTTGATTATCGACATAATTAAAAACAATATTACCCAGTGAAAGAACGGTATTTTTATTTCTGATAGAAATAATCTTTTGATACCAATTGAAAAGGTTTTTATCAAATTTTACTTCATCAATCGGACGTGATTTTCCGTAAGGATGTGCTGTTTCGGAATCATATTTGAACTCCGGCCAAAGATTTGGTTTGCGTTCATCGGGGTCATCACCGCCCCACATACCCGCTTCGTCGCCATTATAAATTATAGGTGCACCTGGTTGAGTAAATTGTAATGCAACCATTAATTTCTGTTTTAGCCGTTCAGCATCATTAGGTTTTCTTATATCATAATCTTTACTATCTCTTGCATTTGCCCTATGATCATATTCATAATCCGGATTGACTACAACTGATGCAAGCCTTTCTGTATCGTGACTGCCAAGCATATTCATCATTACAAAATAATTCTTATCGTATTGTTTCATCATGGTTGTAATTGAATCAATATATGCATTAGCATCATCGGGACTTTTTTTGTTGAGGACAAATTTTTTATTTATGTTCATAAAACGATAATTCATAACTGCATCAAACTCATCTCCTTTAATCCATGGAGATGCATCGAACATTTTATTTTTTTCCCAATCTTCCCACCAAACTTCTCCTACTATATATGCTTCCGGGTTTATTTCTCTTACAAATTTTCTAAAATCTTGCCAGAATTTATGGTTAATCATTTCGGCAACATCTAAACGCCACCCGTCAATTCCATCTTCAGGATTTCCATCACCGTTTGGATCCATCCAACGCCTAACCGAATTAAAAATATATTCTTTCGGTCCTTGAACAATTCCGTTTTCATCTTAGCGAATTTCGGGAAGGTCTTTTATTCCAACCCATCCTTGCAAATCGAACTCATTTTCCTTTGTTGATGGATCATCCCATTTTTTAATTGTAAACCAATCTTTGAATTTTGAATTCTGCTGATTTTTTTTGATATCTTGAAATGCCCATGAGGTTAAGCCCATATGGTTCCAAACTCCATCAAGAATAATTTTCATGCCGCGCTTGTGAACTTCGTTGATAAGTTTGAGAAATAATTTATCTGCACTTGTCCATTTCCATGTCTTTGAATCATCCGGAATTTCCTCAGCCCATAATTTTCTATCGCCATCGGGATCAGGTCCAAAATTATTTTCTACATGGTGATACATCGTCGCGTCATACTTATGTAGTGATGGAGATTCAAATATTGGATTAAGATAAATTGCATTAATACCAAGCTTTTTTAAGTAATCTAATTTATTTAATACACCTTGAAAATCGCCGCCGTATCTTCTGATATTTACAATATCATAAAAATTTTTACCGAGTGCTTTTTCATATGGCTGAAGTTTGTACCAGTCGTGAGTCCATGGAGTAATGGTCCATCCATCGGGTACATAAAAAGGCCATGCGCCTTCCATATCTTTAGGTGCTGGATCGTTTGATTTATCACCGTTATAAAATCTTTCGGGAAAAATTTGATACCATATTGCCTGCTTTGCCCATGATGGGGCGTCATTAAATTTTGTTTGTGCTGTTAAAAATGGTACGCTGATAAATAGAAATGTTGTAAAAAACTTTTTCATTCTTGCCTCATCATATAAATCGTTTGTACAAATATATCGAAGTTGTTAAAAAGATTTTACTTCAGAACAGTTTAAATGGAGAATTAAAATGATTTTTCTTATTGTTGTATCCGATTTTTAAAGACAATTGTACAAAACTAATATTGAAAAGTTGGTAGTCCGCCTTTGGCGGATAAAAGTGGTTTGGCAAAGCCATCCCTTTGGGAGAAAACGGCGGTCTTAAAATAAAATTTATGTAGAAGTTGTTCTTGGGTAAAATTGGAGAGTTGGCAGAGTCCCCGCAAGGCGGGGTAAAGGTTGTTGAGCGAAGCGAAATCCCGCTCTGTGGGAAATGCGGCGGTCTTGTTGAGTCCGGCAAATGCCGGATGAAATTCCAACAGGAAAAACCGTTAAGGATGTAAGTAAATAAAAATTGGAGAGTTGGCAGAGTCCCCGCAATGCGGGGTAAAGGTTGTTGAGCGAAGCGAAATCCCGCTCTGCGGGAAATGCGGCGGTCTTGTTGAGTCCGGCAAATGCCGGATGAAATCCCAACAGGAAAAACCGTTAAGGATGTAAGTAAATAAAAATTGGAGAGTTGGCAGAGTCCCCGCAAGGCGGGGTAAAGGTTGTTGAGCGAAGCGAAATCCCGCTCTGCGGGAAATGCGGCGGTCTTGTTGAGTCCGGCAAATGCCGGATGAAATCCCAACAGGAAAAACCGTTAAGGATGTAAGTAAATAAAAATTGGAGAGTTGGCAGAGTGGTTGAATGCGGCGGTCTTGAAAACCGTTAAGGATGTAAGTCCTTCCGGGGTTCGAATCCCTGACTCTCCGCTTAGAAAAATAAAACCTCGATTATAGCAAATGAATGCTGTTTTCGAGGTTTTTGTTTTAAAAAGATGTCGCTGTAGTGGGCTTATTAGAGTGTATTTGGTGTAGTTGTTCATTTTTTGGTCACACAAAGTATCCAGAATTTTTTATTGGTTCCTAGCATCTGGTAGTTTCGACCACCCTTTGATTTTTGACAGATTCAGAGACAATATTGAAGAGGCTTTTTTCATTTGAATTATATCTTATTAAAAGAATTCCAAAATATTGTTGGAAATGATTTTGGCTAATCCCTTTATAGATGGCCAGATTATGCTTGAGAAAATTTAGGAATCGGTTAATATTATTTTTGAATGATCGATTAATTATGTTCATCCATTTGACCTGCCCCTTTCCCCACAATGCTCTTTGTTCAATCCACCCGGAAGCGATATCAACGATGTTCGGTAATCCTCATTTTTTCGGTTATCTATATTATGGCGCAATGCGGATATCGAGTCTGCATTTATTTTGCTTGACAATTAATATTCTAAGGGGTAAGTTCATGTGGAACAAAATTTCCAAATAATTAATAAGTAGAAAAAAAGTTCCAAAAATATTTTCTAGACTTCTCAATCAATGGTTGAATGTAAAGCATTCTTCTTAAAAAATTATTCAAAATACAAACGGAGGTCCTATGCAAAGTAGAATTCTTACTATTTCTTTTTTTCTCATCGCATTTGCCGCACTTAACTATGGTCAAGCAAGTTTAAAACTCACAGAAATCCTTTTTGATCCACCAACAGGTGCTGCTGGAACTGCAACTTCCGGAGACGCTAATGGTGACGGATTACGTGAATCTAATTCAGATGAATTCTTCGAATTATTTAATTCCGGTACTAAGGATATTGATCTGAGTGGGTACCAGATGGTTGAAAGGGAAGGAGTGGCAATTTATACTTTTCCAGTTAATACTTTATTAAAAGCAAATCAATACATCGTGGTTTTCGGAAATGTAAGAGCTGCGGGTTTTGGAAAAAATTTACCGCTCGGTCAAATTTATCTTTCAAAAGAAAAACAAGAAGCCAATACTGGATTTGGGCCGGTTACAACTTCTATAGGAACAAAAACCAATTGGTCAAATACTAGTGATAGAGTAATGATTGTAAATCCTTTGTTAGCCGATACTCTAGTCGAAGTATATTGGGGAGGAGTAGTTGCTCAGGGAGCGCAACCAATAAAACCATTAACAAAAAGAGCTATATATCTTGCTGGTGCTAACACGATGTTGGGAGATAGTATCAAAGGAGCTGTGCAGCAATCAGTTCATTTGGATATGAAAACTGGTAAGTGGGGCAGACATACTGAAGTTAGCGGAAATTCAACTAGTCTATATTCTCCCGGTCGCGATGCTAAGGCATCTACTGATATTGAAAAATTGAATTTGTCCATTCCAACTGATTTTCAATTATATCAAAACTATCCTAATCCTTTCAATCCGAGTACTACTATAAAATTCAGTTTATCAAATGAGAATCATGTAAAAATCAAAATTTATAATCTTACCGGTCAGGAAATTGCTCTGCTAATGAATAAAAATTTGGGCGCTGGAACTTACTTGCTAAACTTTGATGCAAAAAACCTCCCATCAGGAATCTACATTTATTCTTTTGAAGCGGGAACATTCAAGGATATGAAAAAGATGGTTCTAATGAAATAATGACCTTGTCTGAAAACTTTTTAATCAATCTGTGTTGGAGGCTGAATGATTTTGTATAATAAATCATCTATGCTAAAGAATATTTTATTTCTTTTGTTTTCAATTTCGTCAATAATCTTGGCGGGCACTACCGGAAAAATTGCAGGGAAAATAACTGACAAAAAAACCGGAGAGATACTTCCTTTTGTGACTGTCACAGTGGTAGGAGAAAATATTGGGACAATAGCTGATGAAAATGGTAATTATGCTATTCTTAACGTAAGACCAGGCAAGTTCTCTGTTAAGGCTAGTTCAGTTGGTTATATGGATGCAACAACTGAGGGAGTTATTGTTCGCGTAGATTTAACTACATCATTAGATTTTCAACTTTCAGATGAAAATATAAATGTTGGCGAGATAATAGTACAAGCAAAACTGACAATGATAAACAAAGATGAAACTTCGCGAACATCTATTATTTCATCTCAGACTTTCTCTGATCTTCCAGTAGTCTCATTTCAAGATGTTGTTAGTTTGCAAGCTGGATTTGTTACAGGATCTGACGGTGCCTTGCATGCAAGAGGTGGTCGAAGTGGAGAAGTTACTTACTTAATTGATGGTGTCCCTCAAAGAGACCAACTATCTGGCAGTTTTACTGGACAAGTTGATAAATATGCAATTGAAGAGTTGCAAGTTCTTACAGGCGGGTTTAACGCAGAATATGGACAGGCACTTTCTGGTGTTGTTAATATTGTTACTAAAGAAGGTGGAAATAAATTAAGTGGAAGAATTGAATTTACTTCTGACCAGTTAAATCCTTCACCGTATCACAAAGCTGATGCACTTGCCTATGATGAATGGGGTTTAAATGAAAATGGAAATTATGTTACAAGAGTTGACGCCAAAGGGAATAATTTAGTTAATGATTATCAATCCGCATATAAAAAACAGACTCTGGAAACAACTCCTAATATTGGATTAGACGCAAATATTCTAGGTCAGCTATCCGCTGTGCTTAGCGGACCTCTGCCAATTATTGATAACCTTAAGTTTTTTGCGACTGCAAGATATCTCAACGAGTTGGATCAAAATCCATGGGGTTATAATAAAGAAAGAGAGTTTAATGGAAAACTTACCTACCAATTAGATAATATTAAATTTAACTTGGGCGCACAGAGATTTTATAGGGCATATAAGCCCTATTCACATATCTGGAAATATAATCCGGGCGGATATGAAGATAGAAAAGATTTTTCTTGGAGAGACAATCTGCGCATTAATCATGTATTAAATAGCAAATCATTTTATGAAGCTTCCTTTTCTTATAACAGAAGATATTTCACACGTTACCAGCCTGATAGAGAAGCAATCTTTTCTCCGGAAGGAATAATGTTATGGTCTAATTATTTAGTTAAAAACTCCAGTTCGCCACCATTTTGGACGAATGCGGACAATGGAGTTTTTATTAGAAATGAAGTTCAGACATTAATTGCAAAATTAGATTTCACGACTCAGCTTGGTCTTCATAATTTATTAAAAAGTGGTTTCGAAATTCAAAAACACACTATTAGCCGCTATGCTTTTCAAGAACCATATCCTAGCGGATTTCATGGTTTTGAAAATTATACTAAAAACCCATTAGAATTTTCTGCTTACATTCAGGATAAACTTGAGTTTGACGCTTTCATAATAAATGTTGGTGTTCGTTATGATTATGTGAATGTAGATGATACCAAATGGGAATCACTGAGAGATCCAGCGGGATATTTATCTGATTATAAAGTTTGGATTCCTGTTGATGAAGTTGCTACACCAGCTAAACAGCAAATAAGTCCAAGGCTTGGTATTGCTTTCCCAATTACCGACCAGACAGTTTTTTATAGTTCATATGGGCACTTCTTTCAAATTCCAGATTATAGTCAGATGTATGCTTCTAAAGACCCGACCCAAGATGGAGCTATTATTGGTAATCCAGGTATTGCCCCTCAAAAAACTGTTGCTTTTGAGTTTGGCGTAAAGCAGGAACTGGGTTCTGACTATACTTTAGATATCGGTGCTTATTTCAAAGATATTACAAATTTGGTCGGGAGTACTTATCTAACAGTATTTCCTTATGAGTACACAGTTTTTGATAATTCCAACTACGGCGGAGTCAATGGATTCGAAATTACTCTTAAAAAGCGGTTGAGCAATTTCTGGTTTGCAAATATTAGTTATACATATTCCTTGGCAAAGGGAAATGAATCTGACCCTCTCGAAGGATTTAACGATTATAGAAGGGCTTCTGCACTGCTCAGACCGAAGAGAGTTTTCTATTTGGATTTTGATCGGACTCATGTAGTTTATGGTACATTCGGGTTGGAATTTCCTAATAACTTCGGTCCATCAATTTTGGGAATCAATCCGTTTGAAAATATTAATCTGAATATTGTAGTGAGAGCATCCAGCGGATTGCCTTACACACCTAGAAAGCCAGAAGAAAGTAATGATTTACTCGTTGAGAAAAATTCTGGACGAATGCCTTCTTTCCAAAGAGTAGATCTTAGGTTGTCACGCTTCATTTCAATAAGCAATTTGAAATTGACCCTATTCGCAATTGTGAATAATCTTTTTGATCAGATTAACGCTACAAGTGTTTGGGATACCTCGGGTAATCCTCTAGACGCCGGTCCAACTTATAATAGAACTAGAGACCGCATGAGAAATCCAAGTAATGTTGATAATAGAAGATCAATTCAATGTGGAATTCGGGTCGATTTTTAAAAACTAATTTTGGTTACAATTATGAAAAAAATAAATTTTATTATCATGATCTCATTTATTGCAATCGGGATATCCACAGCGCAGACAAAAACTGTAGATGACGCAAAAGAAGTTTATCCTCTTAAAAAGGTATTAACCTCAGAGGATGATGCTTTTGGAGTTTTAGATAAAGGAGAACTGATTAACATCCTTGGTAATCAGGGAATGATAACTGATTCTTATTATCAAAATCTGATCTACAATTTTAGATGGCCGAAAAGTAAAGGAATGGCCACTGCTACTATAGATCTGAATGCGATGGATGATTGTTCAATTATTTTCGGCGTTAAAGGAAATGTTTTAGATACCTACACACGATACCGGAACGAAGATTTCATGGCTCCAAAAGGTGCCAGAGGAAAAACCCATGCGGACGATCAGCCGGCGGATTTATTAGCTCCCGATGGCGCACCTCGTTTGGCGCATAGCGACATTCCTGCCACATGGCCAAAGGGTTATCTTGATGGGAATAGAGTATTTCATTCAGCACCCGTTGGGCCATTCGAATCCTTGAGTGTAGCTGATAAAAACTTAGTTACTTCTAAAGGAGCTTATTATGATGCGGATAAGAATACCTGGAGATTTTGGCCCGGGAAATTTAGAACTGATATCGATCCTAAGTCCCCTAATTTTAATAAACAAGTTATTGGAGAGTTTGCGGCAGATAGAGAAGTGTACGCCGTCATGGACGATCACAACACGCAAGCCCCTTCAAAACAAATCGGTCTATTATATGAAATTCAAGCATATTCATATGGAAGAAGATTTGCTCAAGATATCCAATTTTATGATTTAACGTTTACAAATACATCAGGAAAAGATCTTGACAGTTGCTATTTCGGTTACTACTGCGATTTCCAATTCGGCGATGTGCTTGAAGAAACTTGGGGCACTTATAATACTGGTATAAATAAAAAAGGTTATGATAATGCTTTCTATCAATTTGATTATAATGGATCTAGCCCGGGAAATCCAGAGGTTGGTTATTTCGGAATGGTAGTGCTTGGTACTCCGTTCGACCTTGGGGTTACTGATGCTCATTTCTTTAGGGATCTAACCGGAAGTATAACTCCTGGAGAAGATAAGCAGATGTGGCCGGTGATGATAAGTGACCCTACCAGTAAGAATTTTATAGGAACGGCTTCTGACTATTTTCATGGTACAAATAAACACTTTGACGATTTCAGTCTGACCGGAGTTGGTAAAAATCCTGGTCCTACAAATTGGTCTATGTATGTTGTAACTGGTCCCTTTTCAATGAAAGCAGGGCAGTCTTTCAAAACAACGCTTGCCTTTTCGGCAGCACTTAATTTAGAAAAACTAAAAAAGAATTTTGAAACCGCGCAGGCATTATATTTAAACAAATTTATTGGGCCGGCAGCACCTCCTTCTCCTAGAATTAAAGCTATACCTGGCGATAGAAAAGTTACTTTGTATTGGGATGATATTTCCGAGAAAGCAATTGATCCTGTCACAAAAGTACAAGACTTTGAAGGGTACAAAATTTACCGAAGTCAAGATCAAGGATCTTCGTGGGGTCAAAAAATCACTAATTCTAAAGGTGAATTGGTTGGCTTTGTACCTGTTGCTCAATTCGATAAGAAGAATTTTATAACCGGTGCTGATCCAATTAACAATTACAATTATTTGGGTGATGATACTGGTATTGTTCACATGTGGGTGGATACAACTGTTTACAATGGTGTGAACTATAGCTATACAATTACAGCTTACGACTCAGGATCGGTTTCTAAAAATCTTGAAAGCCTTGAATCTGCTAGAGGAACCACCGCTGCTGATTACAATTTGGTTGATGTAACTCCCCATTCTAATCCGATTGGTTATAATCCTGCTCAAGTTACGCTTGAACAAATTGCTGATGTAGGAAATGGTGTTTTTAAAATTGATGTAGCAGATCCAAAATCTTTAATGGCTGATAATTATTTAATTACCTTTAACAAAGCTCCGGCAGATAGTTTTATAGTTAGCAACGAGAGATCAAAACTTATATTAACCAAAGTTCCTTTGAATACTGATGAAATGCAGGTTACTCAAGGATTGCGAATCAGAATTGATGGCGACTCTAAGACTGGGGAAGTTAAATCTATTAAGAATAGCAAGGGTATAAATGTTTATGGTGATGTCAATACTGATCCAGAAGGTAAATGGTCTGTAAAAGAAGTAAATAAAAATTCGAGTGCAAATACACAAGCTCGGGGTGCCGACTATGAATTCCGGTTTACGCAAAAAGGATCATATGCATCTGGACTAACAGGGCAAAATCAGCCCATGGTAAAAAAATATCAAATGCCATTTGAAGTTTGGAATGTTACCGGAACTAACACTTTCCAGGTAAACTGCATTCTCGTAGATAAAAATGCAAACAGTAAACTGGATTTCGGAGAAGAATTAAGAATTGTGAATTCTCCTTATATTGAAAAGGTAGATACAACTGGTACATTTAATCTTCTCTATTGGTATTATACAATTACAATTAATACTCCTGCTAATTCTGGCGGTAGGCTTCCGGTTATTGGAGAATCATTTAAAATAGAATCATACAGCCAGCTCACAAAAGGAGACTCATACCGCATTAAAGTTATCCCTCCGGTAATTTCTAAAGATAAAGCACTAGTTGAAAATGAAATTAACAAAGTGAGAGTTGTTCCTAATCCCTTCATTGTCAGTGCAGCGTGGGAACAAGTAAAAAATTCAAAACGACTTCGGTTCATGTTTTTGCCGCCGGATTGTACAATCTCTATTTTTACAGTGAGAGGAGAAAAAGTTAAATCTATAAATCACGCGGACAATTCAGGCGACGAAGACTGGAATCTCACTAATGATTCTGGAGTTGAAGTAGCGTTTGGCATGTACATATATGTTGTTCAAACACCTAACGGAGAGAAGACCGTTGGCAAATTTGCAATCATTAAGTGAGAGGAGGCCAGCGATGAAACCAATTAATATCTTAAAAAAGACTTTTATTCTACTCTCTTTAACATCATTGAGTTTATTTGCTCAAGATTTTACTAAAGCTGGAACCTCCGCGGCTCAGTTCTTAAAAATACCAGTTGGAGCTAAAGCAGTCTCAATGGCTGGAACATTTACTTCTGTTGGAGATGATATTAGTGCACTATATTGGAATCCTGCATGCATAGCTGCATTCGATAAAGTGGAACTTGGTTTTTCTCATTCTAATTGGATTGCTGATTTTAAACACAACTTCCTGGGATTCGTATTACCGCTGAGCGAGAAAAGTGCAGTGGGCTTTAGCGTAATTCAGCTGACTTCTGGTAATATTGAATCAACCACAATAGAAAAACCTCAAGGTACTGGCACATTCTATAATGCAACTGATCTAGCAATTTCGGTTTCTTATTCAAGATACTTGATTGAGCAGGTTAGTGTAGGATTGAATGCTAAATTTATTCATCAGAGCATTTGGAATACTTATGCAAATACATTCGCCTTCGATCTAGGTGTCGTCTTGCACACCGGTTTTTACGGAATGAAAATGGGATTATCATTTCAGAACTTTGGTCCTGAATTGAAAATGGATGGAAATGAGCTTATTAAAGTTATTGATCAAGATCAGAATAGTGAAACAAATCCATTAACTGAATCGAAAATGAGTACGCAGCCGAATAGTTTGCCAACAAGTTATAGAGTATCTGTATCATTACCCCTAATCGGCGATAATGCTCCTCTTAACATGTATAACTCATCATTTGTTATTGCTACGGATGCTATTCATCTAAATGATAATAGAGAACACTATAGTATCGGAGCTGAATATGGATTCCTAAAAACATTTTTTGTTAGAGGAGGATATTACTTCAATACTGATGAGGAAGGGCTTACATTAGGCAGCGGTATCAAATTAAACCTCGGCCAAACTGATTTTTCATTTGATTACGCCTATTCCGCGTTTGGAGTTTTTGGAGCTATACATTTCTTTTCGGTAGGATTGAAACTGTGATAATTAGAAAATTGAAAATTAAGTCTCTATTTCTAATTACGATGTATGGATTTTTATTTTTAGCTGGTAATTCTTTTCCCGCTACAATAAATAAAATTGCTGCAATTCAGGGTGCTGGAGTTATTTCTATTAAAGCATCGCATAAATTTCCAAACTCCCCAATTAATTGGAAGATAACTTTTTATACTATCGATGAGACCAGTGGCTCATTTTCGCAATCTCCAGACACAACCCGATTAACAGGTGATTCTGTAAAAGTTCTTCTTGTGAAATATTCGAACAAGTACACTTACTACAAGATTTTTGCTTTGGAAAATAATTTGAAAGACTCAATTGAAATTCAGGTTTTTAACAAAGGAGTACGTGAAAAATTTTTATGGAAAAATCCATTCATTCCATCTAAACCAATACCTGTGCAATTGATTTTACCGAACAAGTACTCCTCATCTTCCAGTTTTTTAGTTTCAATGCATGGAGCTAATCGAAATGCAACGGACTATGCTGAAGCCTGGAGAAGTTTTGCAAACACTAATAATTATGTTATAGCAGCACCGGAATTTAGTACTGCTGATTGGCCCAATGATTATTACAATTTAGGAAATATGTTTTCTGGAGTATCTGGGTTAGGCACACTGAATCCGCAGAGTGTCTGGTCATTTTTTATAGTAAGAGAAATTCAGCGAGAACTATACAAGGCATGCGGTTTAAGCGACTCTACATATACCATTTGGGGTCATTCAGCCGGCGGTCAGTTTGTTCATAGAATGGCATTATTCTGCCCAGACAATTTGGTTAAAATGTACATTGCAGCAAATTCAGGATGGTACACTTTGCCTGATTTAAATGTTTTATATCCATGGGGACTTCAGCATGTTTTATTGAAATTCACTGCCTCAGATCTCACAACTTTTACCAATCGTAATCTGGTGATCATGAGAGGAACAGCAGATACTCTTAGAGATTCTGAACTAAATAAAGAAGCACCCTCAGATGCACAAGGTAAAAATAGGTATCTGAGGGCGGGCTTTTTCTTCAACTATGGTAAAAGAATTAATTCAGATTGCAAATGGCAACTAATCGATGTTCCTAATGTTGGCCATGATGGACAAAAAATGGCTGCTTCAGCAGCTTCATTTCTTTTATCATTAGTATCATCAGTTCATTCGCAAGATTCTGAAGCCTCGAACGATTTTGAGATATCAAGTTTTCCTAATCCATTTAATGCTTCCACGCAGATTATATTCTCTCTAACTGATGCGTCTCATATTCAACTTGATGTTTACAATATTCTTGGAGAAAAAATAGTCACACTTCTCGACGAATTTATGATTCCTGGTAAATATACCCGGAATTTAAATGCTGGAAATTTATCTAGCGGTATTTATCTCTGTAGACTAACAAATGGAAAAGTAATTAAAACAACTAAAACTCTTCTAATTAAATAAAATTTCTATTACTATGATCAACCAAAATAGAATTATTGAAAATTTTCTGGCACTAACACTTGTAGATGGAATACATGGTAAAGAATATGATGTAGCCATGAGATTGATTCCTAAATTGCAAGCGCTTGGATTTGAAGTAAAAGTTGATGATGCTGGAAAAACATTCGGAGGCAATTCTGGAAATATCATTGCACGTCTTCCTGGAAACGCAGATGTTCATCCAATCTTTTTATGCGCTCATATGGATACCATTCAGCCGACAAAAAATTTAGTGCATATTATTAAAGATGGCATTATTTATTCTGATGGAAATACAATTCTTGGCGGAGATAACCGGGCTGGAATTGCTGTAGTTCTTGAAATCGTTGAGACAATTATTGAGAATAAAATTCCACACGGAAATTTGGAAATAATCTTTACTGTCTGCGAAGAAGCGGGAATGTATGGGGCTAAAGCTCTTGATATCAATGACCTTGAATCTAGAATTGGTTTTGTTTTCGATTGCCAGGCATCCCCCGGAAGTTATATAATAGAAGCTCCCGGCGCTGTTTCATTTACCGCGCATATAAAAGGGAAGTCAGCTCATGCCGCAGTATCTCCTCAAAATGGTGTTCATGCAATACATATTGCAAGTAAAGCAATTGCTAATTTGAAACTTGGGCGCTGGGCCGAAACTGGAATGATGAATATTGGAACCATTGAAGGCGGGAAAGCAATTAATGTAATTCCAGATTTAGTAAAAATAACCGGGGAAACTAGAAATGCAAATGAAGATGAATTAAACTCGCAAATAGAATATCTAAAATCTGCTTTTGAAAATCCGTCAAAGGAATTAGGCGGAAGTGTTGATTTGGTATTTAATGCAAAATATGGTGGATATCAATTTCAAGGGGATGAACCTTTCTTAATTCCCATTCGCAAAGGAATAATCGATTCAGGATTTGAACCAATTCCAATAAAATATCCGGGTGGAAGTGATGCAAATGTGCTTAACAAAAAAGGATTAACTGCTGTAAATCTTGGTGTTGGCTTTAAAAATGCGCATTCGTTTAATGAATGTATCTCGATAAAAAATCTGGTCGGGGCAGCAAACATTGGCTTGAACATAGTTAAAAATTGCAATTAAGAGTTTATTAAATAAAAAGTGTTTTTATGAAGCAATGCATTAAGTGTATAATTAAACAGATATTAACAGTTATTTTAATTTTTCCATGTTTAATCGTTTCACAAATTCCACAAACTCCAATAGAAGTAGATCCATTTAATAAGAACACCTCTCATGAATCCTTATTAACATATATTGATACTCTGGCAAAATTATCATCTAAAATTCAAGTTGAGACTATTGGTACTTCGGTTCAATCCCGCTCTATTCCTATGGTTCATGTAATACAAAAAAATTCTAGAGCAAAAATAAAAGTATTATTGTTTTGTCAGCAGCATGGCAACGAACCATCCGGTAAAGAAGCTGCACTAATATTGTTAAAGAAAATAGCTTCTGATAACGCAAACTATTTGTATCCGAACCTAGATCTATACATAGTTCCCAGTGTAAATCCGGATGGCAACGAGTCTGGAAAAAGAAACAATGCAAATGGTGCTGACTTAAACCGAGATCATCTTATACTTTCGCAGCCGGAAGTTTTAGCATTACATAAAGCTTTCAATAAGATTAAACCGGAAGTAAACCTTGATGTGCATGAATACGCTGCTTTTCGAAAAGAATTTCGTGATGCAGGTTATTTTAGGACTGCGGATGAACAGTTCGGAGCCCCGACTAACTTGAATGTATCGGATAAAATAATAGACTATTCGTTGAATAAATTATTTCCATATCTCGAAAAAGAATTGAAAAGCAAGGGCATAAGTTTTTCTAACTACTATAAAATGAATGGCCCTGCTGATACAGTTAGAGCAAGTACGACAAGTATAGATGATGGGCGTCAGAGTTTCGCGATTCGCAATTCATTTTCATTCATCCTTGAAGGTAAAAATGGTAGGAATATGAATGACGAACTTAAAAGAAGAACAAACCATCAACTCTTGGCAATAGAAACATTCCTTTCTTTTGTTAATGCTAATTGTAATCATATACAAAAACTTGTATCAACAGAAAAAGCTAAAATGGCCGCTACTCAAAAACCTATAGCCCTCCAGATGGATTATTTATACGATGGATCAAAAATAAATTTACCGATGAAGACGATTCACGAAAAAGATACAATTGTGTCAATGCATTTCTCTCCGAATATTAAAGTATTAGAAAGTGTTGGGCGGCCCTTGTCATATGTTGTTCCTGCATCTCAAACCAATATAATTGAGCTTCTTGACAAGCAGGGAATACCTTACAGAAAAGTTGAGCGTCAAGAACAAATGACTGTGGAGATTTATTCGATTAAAAACTCAGTTGGTAAATGGATGGAAAACAAACCAACTGATTATGTGACATATACAACTCGAGTTGAAAACGTTGATTTAAAAGCCGGCGATGTTGTGGTTCCGATGAACAATGAATTTGCCTTGATGATTGCAATCGCATTTGAGCCCGCATCAATGTGGGGACTTGTGCAGTACGATCAATTTTCATACTTACGCGAAATGGGACGCGATTACCCAATCTATAGAGTTCCACTTAACAAAAGGAAAAAATAATGTTTGGATTTTCTAAGAATAAGAAAGTGGCCGAAAAACGTAAACCTAAGATCTGGGAAGCAATGATTCCCGTTATATCTATGGTGATTCTGCTTGGTGGCGGATATGGTGTACTGCAATTACCTGTAGAGATATTACTTATTTTGGCTTCATTTATTGCAGGCATAGTTACTCTACGATTAGGATATAAATGGAAGGATATTGAGAATGGAATAATTGAATCAATAGCTAAAGCGATGCCTGCACAAATGATTATTATTGTTGTTGGAGTAATGATAGCTTCATGGATTGCTTCTGGTTCTATTCCTATGCTGATTGATTATGGATTGAGTATAGTATCTCCTTCACTTTTTCTTGTAACGGCATGTATTGTTTGCGGAATAATTTCACTATTGACCGGCACCGCTTACGGAACAGCAGGTACTATTGGAATTGCTTTTATAGGAATAGCACAAGGAATGGGAATTCCGCTGGCTCCGGCAGCCGGTGCTATTGTTGCGGGCGCATACTTAGGAGATAAAATTTCCCCATTTGCTGCTTCTCTAAATCTTGCAACAGCAGCCGTGCGTGGGAACTTAATTGATACAATTCAGCATCTTACATGGACAACAATTCCAGCGTATTTGATTGGGTTAATTGTCTACTGGATTGCTGGTTCTCAGTTTGCGATTCACAATGTTAATACAGATCAGATAACAATAATTCAGCAGACACTCAGAGCAAACTTTGTTTATAGCTGGATGCTTCTCATCCCTCCAATCGTTGTTTTAGTTCTAACATTTTTAAGAAAACCGATTATTCCTGGAATGATAATTTCATCGGCCATTGCTTTAATACTGGCTTCATATTTTCAGGGAAAACCATTTGCTGAAGGTATGGAATATTGTGTTTCTGGCTACAAAGCATCTACAGGTATGGCACTTGTTGATAAATTATTATCACGTGGCGGATTACATGAAATGATGAGAATATCGTTAGTTGCTTTCTGTGCTTTTGCATTTGCTGGAATTGTTCAAAAGGCTGGCATCCTTGATCTTCTATTGGAAAAGATTCTCCTTTTTGCTAAAACAACAGCTAGACTTATCACATCAGGAGTTGTGGCAGCATTAACAACAGCATTAGTAACTGGAAGTGCTTATTTAAGTGTTCTAATTCCAGGAGAACTTTTTGCTCCTGCCTTTAAAGCAAAGAAATTAGCAGCAAAAAATTTGGCTCGAGCTACTCAAGAAGCTCATTCAATTGTACCGGTAATTCCTTGGGCTATTGCAGCTGTTTATATGACCGGCACACTTGGTGTTTCGGCTTGGGATTATGCGCCTTGGGCTGTCTTCAACTATATAGGATTTATTTTCCCAATTCTCTATGGATTTTTAGGATTCAGCATAGCACCGTTAAAGTCTGATGATGAATCGCAAGCAGGCAGTTAATAGGTTAGTTAAAGAATTTTTATGGAACAGATATTTTGAAACCAATTATTATCAAATCACTTCTGCCAATTATTGTAGCATTGATCCTATTACTAGTCCCAGAACCAATTGGACTTCAGACTGGTGCATGGAATTACTTTATTTTATTTGTAGTAGTAATAATTGGACTTATTGCCGAACCAATACCTTCTGCAGCAATTGGCTTAATTGGAATATCAATAGCGGCATTGATTTTTACAAGAAGTATGTCCGACGAAGAAGCAATTAAGTGGGCTCTTACCGGTTTTGCTAATCCTACGGTTTGGTTAATCTTTACTGCATTTATGTTTGCTTTGGGTTATCAAAAATCCGGATTAGGAAAACGTATCGCGCTCATTTTAGTTAAATATTTTGGGAAAAATACTTTAGGACTTGGCTATGCAATTGCATTTTCAGATTTGATTTTAGCTCCGCTTATGCCTTCGAATACTGCTAGGAGCGGCGGAACAATATATCCTATCATTAGCAGAATTCCTTCACTATACCATCCCAATTTAAAAAATAATGAAAGACAAATCGGTTCATACATTTATTGGGTTGCTCTTTCATCAGCATGTGTAACAAGTTCAATGTTCCTTACGTCGCTTGCACCAAACCTGCTTGCTGCAGATATAGTTAATAAAACAATTGGTATCGAAATTTCGTGGATTAGCTGGTTTATCTACTTTTTGCCAGTTGGGTTTATTCTAATCTTAATAGTTCCAGTTTTCATATATGTAATATATCCGCCTAAGTTGAAAAAGTGTCCCGAGATAAAAATATGGGCCACTGATGAACTACAAAAACTTGGAGGACTTACAAAACAAGAATTGAAAATGGCGGGCTTAGCAATTATTGCTTTACTGCTTTGGATTTTCGGGAAAGGCATTATTAATCCGACAACTGCTGCAATAATTGTTTTATGTATGATGATGCTTACGAATACAATTAGCTGGGAAGATATTATTTCTAATAAGTCTGCATGGAATGTTTTAGTTTGGTTTGCAACTCTGGTAACACTTGCCGGTGGTCTATCAAAAACTGGACTTACTACGTGGATTGGGAAATATGTATCGACTCTTTTACCCTTGAACTCACCGATGATCGTTTTGGTAATATTGATTGTTTCATTTTATTTTTTACATTATTTCTTCGCAAGCGTTACATCTCATGTAACTGCATTGTTGCCCCTATTTTTAATAACAGGAAAGAGCATACCAGGACTAAATATGTTTGTTTTTTCTTACTTGCTTGTTTATTCACTTGGCATAGTTGGAATTTTGACTCCTTACGGAACTGGTCCTTCACCTATATATTATGAAAGTAAGATTATTTCCAAAAATCATTTCTGGAGTTTAGGATTTGTATGCGGAATTTTATTTCTAATAATTCTCTTATGTATCGGAATTCCATTTCTTTTTTATATAAACGTGTCTTAGATGAAAACTGAGCAGAAAATTATTTTCAATCCCGAATCACGGTGAAGACAAATGAATAAAGAAAAAAAATCATTAGAGTTACTAATCCGTTCTAGACTAGAGCAGTTTAGTAAAAGTGAAAAATTGATTGCAAATTATTACTTGGAGAATCAGAATAATATTGCATTTCTCTCCATTCATGAAATTTCCGAGAAACTTTCTGTAGCACGCTCATCCATCGTAAGATTTGCTAAAAAGCTTGGCTACAAAGGATTCCATTCTTTAAAACATGATATAAAGAATCAGTTGAAATCAAGTATTGCCCCCTTAGAAAAATTTAGATTGGCAATTAATGGGAGTCATTCTGATTTTATATCGATTTCTGAAATTGCACATAATGAGGTAAAAAACATTAATGCACTGCTTAATAATTTTGATAACAAGTCTTTTAAGAAAGCTATAGGAATAATATCTGAAGCTGATGTAATCTATACAACAGGTTTCAATCTCTCCAGTTTCCTTGCGGGAATAACTAGTTATTTACTTCAAAGGATAGGGCTGAAATCATTTCCGACAAATTTAGGGGGCCGATCACTTGATGAGCAGTTGATAAATATAGATAACAAAGATGTTCTAATTGCTTTTTCACTTCCGCCATATTCACCAGAAACCATTAAAGCTGCGGAATTTGCAAAGAAGCAGAATTGTAAAGTGATATCATTTACTAATTCTCTTGCTGCACCAATTGTGTCATGCTCTGATATAGTATTCATTGTAAAGAGCGACAGCACAATATTTTCAAATTCATTTTCTGCTACTTTAGTTTTGTTATATGCACTCGTGAATGAAATCGCTCTTCACAATAAAACACGATTTAAGGAAACGGTAAAAAAGAAATTCTCTTTATCGTCAACTTGATTATCTCAATGGGGTTAAATGCAAATTATTAATGATAATTAATATTGTTATTTAGAATGGAATCAACTTTTAATAAAATAATCACTGATTCAAACAGCAATTTAGAATCATATAAAAAGATTAATCGCATCAAAGACTTTCTAATCCTTGATGACGCCGAAATTTATTATGAAATTATTGGAAACGGGCCTCCATTGATATTTATTCACGGATTAGGTGGAAACCATTTATCATGGTGGCAGCAAATACCTTTTTTTGTTGAACGCTTTACTTGTGTAACATTTTCGCACCGTGGTTTCTCATTATCTAAAAACCATTCGAATAAATATGGCGCAAGAATATTCGCGGATGATCTAAGTGCTCTTATCGATCATCTCCAGTTGAAAGAAGTAAATCTTGTCGCACAATCTATGGGGGGCTGGACTGCACTAAACTATACTCTTAGAAATTGTTCTAATGTACGATCGCTAATTATGGCTTCCACTACAGGTGAGTTAAATTATAAATCTATCTATCACTCGGAAATTAGAAAACTAAAAGAATGGGAAGATTATTCCGAAAAAGTAAAAGCTGAATTGGAATTGCACGGTATCCTTGCATCTACCGGTACCAGAATGGCGATTGAACAACCTGGTATGAGTTACCTATACAAGCAAATTTATGATCTTACACCCAACGAATATAAAAATATTATAAGACATGAAATAAGAACCTCGAGAATACTCTCCCCTGATAACTTTACTAAACTTACTGTACCCCTATTTTTTATTGCAGGGGAAGAAGATGTTTTGTTTCCTCCATTAGCTGCTAAAGCAGCGGTTTCGCTTTTGAAGAATTCTGATTACAGTTGTGTTCCAAAGTCTGGTCACTCAGTATATTTTGAAAGACCAGATATATTTAACCGGTTGGTTGATAAATATTTAAAGTTGGTTTATGATAAAAATGATCTATAGTCATCATCCACACATACTAGCTATAATGGTGGATTGATAATGATTCTGAATAGAATGTTCATGCGTAATTAAGATAAAGCAATTTTCAAATTTTATTTATTATGATTGGAAAATAATTATCATAATAAGCATGAAATAATTTTATGTATAATTCAGTTAAATAAGAAAAGGTAAAATGTCCAGTCTTTCTTCAAAATTCAATCCGACAGAAAATGATAAAAAAACTCTGTAAAAATTATTGATAGACCAATGTGTAAGTAGGGAAGTGGATGTATACTATGTGTCCGGTGTAGTCGGTGTATTTGTAAAATAGTCGGTCACTTTTTGGTCACTATTCAAATTTAATGTATCGCTGTTTTTCCTAGGACACTGGAAGATTAACCACCCTTCGAAATTTTCAATTTTTCTAACAATATTTCATAGAATAATTTCTCTCTGGTATTATATTTTATAATCAACTCCAATAAGAAATCAACGAAATAGTTAATTTTAAGTCCACGATAACTGATTAATTTTATTTTCAAATAACCTACTGTTTAATTTCAAAGACGGGTGGACCAAAAGGATTTAGAAGTTAAGAGATGGTTTTAAGATATTCCTATTATTTGTTTCAGCTATAGTTACAAATGAAGTGGTTTCATTTAGTTACATTAATTCGGAATCAAAAACACTTTACTCATATTCCATCAGTAAGTAGGGAAGAACAAATACTACGATTGGGCAAGAGCTAAGGGATATTTTTGTTTCTACAGATCCAACCTCAAGCAATTTGGATGCTTTGAAAAGTATTTCTTAGTTCATATTTCGTTAACAAATAATTAATACTAACATATCTTTCCCTTAATAGATTCTTAACATGCCGCAGGTATATTCACCTAACCAAAACAAGGAGGAAAGGTGAAAAAAGTATTATTCTGTTTGTTAATTTTGTCTATTCAAATTGCCGGACAAGATATATCAGTCCCTCAATTAAAACTACTTATAAATGAAACAAAAATTGCTGTGATAAGTGATGTACATTTACATCAAAGCTCATTAGGCATTAGTGGTAAAGCCTTCGAAGATTATTTAGCAAATGATAGAAAACTTATCGCAGAAAGCGAGCCAATCCTGAAATCTGCATTGAACATAATTAATGCAGAAAAACCTAATATATTGTTGATCCCTGGAGATTTAACAAAGGATGGAGAAAAATTAAATCATCAAAAACTGGCAGAGTATTTATCTGAAGTAGAAAAAAGTGGTACAAAAGTTTTTGTTATTCCCGGTAACCATGATATTAATAATCCGGAAGCATACAGTTACTCCGGA
>Ga0233421_10000150_pt1 | contig 35763 bp, 36 predicted proteins | sample Watercolumn_Mata_3_FD_182725 | JGI IMG/M metagenome (GOLD analysis project Ga0233421, IMG submission 182725) | Freshwater microbial communities from Lake Matano, South Sulawesi, Indonesia - Watercolumn_Matano_2014_107_MG | ecosystem: Environmental > Aquatic > Freshwater > Lake | place... | reverse complement strand
CGGAAGTGCTCGATGCCCATCATGTCGAAGTAGTCACAAGAAAGAAAATATCGAAATCCCGTAAAAAATAATATCGTAACAGATTACAGGGATTTCTCGCTCTTTTATTTCTGGAACTTCCGTTGCAGAGTAAAACCGATTTCGATAGCGATTACGATAGCGATTTCGATTTCGATCTGGATGCTGAATCATGCGTCGTTCAAACAGGAGCAGAGTATCATGGAAAAGCGGTGACGGAGCAACGGCGGGAAATACTTCTGAAGCAACCTTCGGCAGAAATAAATTGATTTTTTTACTCTGAAAACGCCACGTTTTTTTACTGCAACAGTAACATTTCCGGTAAAGAGTTCATAATTACCGACAAAACCGCAAGGGCGAGAACCGGTGCTGCAACAAAAAAACAGAAGCGACCGCTGTATAATCAGCTACCCTTCCCTTTCCTGAGTTTCAGCAGCGCACTGACACCGAGATGGTAGCTGTCGGCTCCGAAACCGGCGATGACGCCGATGCAGACCGCGGAGAGCACCGAATGGTGACGGAACTCTTCGCGCTTGTGCACATTGGAGAGATGCACCTCGACGACGGGAACCCTGATCGAGCTGATGGCGTCACGCAGAGCGATGGAGTAGTGCGTCAGAGCGCCCGCGTTGAGCACCACGCCCGACCAGCCGCCGAGGTCTTCAATCTCGAACAGCTTCTGCAAAAGCTCTCCTTCGAACTCCGACTGGAAAAACTCGAACTTCACCTCCGGAAAAGCCTCGGCGATTCCGCGATTGATCTCGTCGAGAGTGAGGCTACCGTAGATTTCGGGTTCGCGCTTTCCGAGACGTGAAAGATTCGGCCCGTTCATGACCAGAATGGAGGTCGCGCTCATGGAATTACTCCCTTGAAACAGTTCACGTTGAGATACGATTCCGATTTTTTTCAATCATACCGATGCAATACAACAGCGATCATCCGGATTGTCACCCCTCACCCGGAGCAGACACACAGGCCCGCCCCTGAAAGTGACCAGTTACAGGATATACTGGCTCAGATCCCTTTCGGCAACTACCTTGCCAAGCTTTTCGCGCACCTGGTCGGCGTCAATGACAACACTGTTCCCGGCGATGGTGCCATCGGTGAGCATCTCCGGCACTCCAAACATCAGCTCTTCGAGCAGGTTGGTCAGAATGGTGTGCAGGCGTCGAGCACCGATGTTTTCAACGGATTCGTTCACCTTTGCAGCCGTTCTTGCGATTTCGCGTATCGCCTCGTCCGTGAATTCGAGGTCGATATTCTCGGTGCTGAGCATGGCGCGATACTGCTTGATCAGGGCATTTCGCGGCTGGGTCAGAATGAGGTAGAAATCCTCCTCGGTGAGGCTTTTCAGCTCGACCCTGATGGGAAAACGGCCCTGGAGTTCAGGAATGAGATCTGAGGGCCTCGCGACATGGAAGGCACCCGAAGCGATGAAGAGCACATGATCGGTCTTGACGACGCCGTACTTGGTGGCCACGGCCGAGCCCTCGACAATAGGCAGAAGATCTCGCTGCACCCCTTCGCGGCTGACATCGGGGCCTTTGCCGCCGGCACCGGTGGTCGGGGCGGCGATCTTGTCGATCTCGTCAATGAAGACGATGCCCGACTCTTCGACCTTGCGAAGCGCCTCCTTGACGACAGCGTCCATATCGATGAGCTTCTGAACCTCCTCCTGTTCGAGCAGCTTGCGGGCTTCGGCGATGGTCAGGCGGCGCTTTTTCTTCTTCTTGGGCATGCCGCTCATCAGATCCTGCATAATCCCGCCTATCTCCTCCATCTGCCCGAGCGGCCCGAAAATCTGCATCATGCCGCCCGGCCCGTCACTGCTGACCTCCATCTCGATCTGGCGATCCTCCATCCTTCCGGCACGCAGCCGTTCGAGCATCTTCTGGCGGCTTTTGCGATTGACTTCACGTTCGAGATTCTCGCTGCCTGCCGAACCTTCCTGGCCGGAAATAACGAGTCCTTCCTCATCACCGTCACGCTCCGGCTCTTCTATACCGCTGACCGGAGGCAACAGAATGTCGAGAAGGCGCTCCTCGACCAGCAGCGCGGCCTTCTCCCTGACCTCCTCCGACTTTTCGCTCCGCACCATCGCCACCGACTGCTCGACCAGGTCACGGATCATCGATTCGACGTCACGCCCGACATAACCGACCTCGGTGAACTTCGATGCCTCGACCTTCACGAACGGGGCTCTGGCAAGCCTGGCGAGCCGTCTGGCGATCTCGGTCTTGCCGACGCCGGTCGGGCCGATCATGATGATATTGTTGGGCATGATCTCATCGCGCAGCTCTTCACTCACATTCTGACGGCGAAGCCTGTTGCGCAAAGCGATGGCCACTGATTTCTTGGCATCTTTCTGGCCGATGATGTATTTGTCGAGCTGCTCGACGATCTGGGTCGGCGTAAACTGCTCTTTGTCGATGATTCTGACCGGAGAAGCCTGGAGTTCATCCAGCTGAATCATATCCTTGATATTTTTCATTGAGTTACGTTCGGAATTTCATGAAGTTGTCGCCTGTTCCGGAGCATGGCATGAAAGTGCGGGGTCACAGGGTTTCAATGACAATATGGTCGTTGGTGTAGATGCAGATATCGGCTGCCGTCTGCAGGCTCTCCCTGACGACCTCCTCCACGGAGAGCGAGGTGTGCCTGATAAGTGAGCGTGCGGCGGCAAGGGCGTACATGCTGCCGCTGCCGATGGCCACGATGCCGTCTTCCGGCTCGATCACATCACCCGTTCCGGAAATGATGAGTGCCTTGTCCTGGCTCACGATAGCGAGCATCGCTTCGAGACGTCGCAGGTATTTGTCGGTGCGCCAGTCTTTGGCAAGTTCAACCGCAGAGCGATCGAGCTTGCCGCTGAAAGCTTCGAGCTTCGCTTCGAAACGATCGAGCAGTGTGAGCGCATCAGCCGTGGCTCCGGCGAATCCGGCAATGAATCTGCCCTGGTAAAGCCGGCGGATTTTGCGCGTGGAGTGCTTCATCACGGTGTTGCCGAGGGTCATCTGGCCATCGCTTCCAAGAGCGGCCTTGCCATCCCTGACAATACCGATGACCGTGGTCGATCGTATCTGCGGTTTTTCGTAACCCATAAATGCGTAATTGAAAGAATAATTAACCTATTTTTTTTCTTAACCTTGCAACTGGAATTTGCATTTGTTCGCGGTATTTTGCAACCGTTCGCCGGGCAATGCGCACTCCTTTCTCACTGAGCAGTTCCGCCAGCCGGTCATCGCTGAGCGGCTCGACAGGGTTCTCCCCCTCGATCAGCTCCCTGAGCTGCTGTTTGATGATCCTCGACGACATCTCCTCACCCTCTTCGGTTGAAAGCGCACCGCTGAAAAAATATTTCAGCTCGAACACACCGAATCGGGTCTGAACATATTTACCGTTGACCGCACGACTGATGGTAGAGATATCGTAACCGGTCTGTTCGGCAACGCTTTTCATAACGAGAGGCTGCAAATAACGAGGCCCCTCGATGAAGAACTTCGCCTGAGCCACCAGCAGAGCCTCCATCACCTTCAGGAGTGTCTGCCGCCTGATTTGCAGGGCAGTGGCAAATTCATTGGCCCGCTGAAGTTTCAGGCGCATGAACTGCCGGTCTTCTTTCGGTATCCTTCTTTTTGATAGCGTCTCACGATACTCGTCAGACACTCTGACCGAAAGGCTGCTCCGGTCGTTCAGCGTGGCAATCAGTGCTCCATTCTCATAGGTTACCACAAAATCCGGCGAAATATAGTGGCCCCCTTCATCAAAAAAAATGCCCTCGGGATGAGGATTGAGTGAAGTGATCACCCCGATGGCCGTTTCAAGCTCCCGACGCTCCAGTCCGAGTTTCTTCTGCAACCGGTCGAAACGCTTGTTCATGAAATCGTCGAAAGCATCCTCAAGTATCAGGCGCGCCGTTCTGACCGACTCCGCACCGGAATTCCGTTCATAGACCGAAAGCTGTACCAGAAGCCGCTCCCTGAGGTTCGCCACCGCGACACCAGGTGGATCGAGGTACCATATCCTTTTCTGAATGTCGCGAACCTCAGCTTCACTGACATCCAGGCCTGACTGACGGAGACCGTCGATAATGACATTTGGCTCTTCTGCAAGATAGCCGTCACTGTCGAGGTTGCCGAGAATCTCGGCAGCAATGAGCACCTCACGCCGGTCGATGCCTTCCTGAAGAGAGAGATCACGAAGAAGCTGCTCATGGAAGGTCTCGTGATGCACCGCCTGGAAAAAGCGTTCCTCGCTTCCCGACGAAGCTGAAGCACTTGACCTGCCGGTTGAATAGCTCTCGCTGCCCCCTCTTTCGGTATAAGCTTTCATCGGGGAGCGCTCGAAACGGGACACTGAATCGAACATATCCTGCGATTCGGCAGCAGAAGCCGAAAGATCGGAGCCGGAAACCAGATCGCCAGCACGACGCTCCTCAACCAGTTCAAGCATGGGATTTTCCTGCACCTCTTCATAAATCCGCTGCTCAAGCTGGTTAAGCGGAAGTTGCAGCAACTGGCTGGTGATCACCTGCTGTGCCGATAACTGGGCTGTCTGGCGCTGCTGTAACCGGATCTCTGCCATGATCTTCAGATGGATGCGGCAAATTCCTTCAGGCTCATATACCAATCGCGTCCATACCGTTCCACGAGTGGTTCACCGACATAATCGATAAGCCTTATGTTCTGTTCAACACCCTGCCGGCGAGCCTCACGGCACATGTGATGCTGTTCATAGACAAGATAGTCCAATCCGAACTTTTTTCTCACCCTGATCGGGAAAAGGCGGCATGATAAAGGTTTGTTCGCCCCAGGCGCACCATTTCTCCAGGCGGCCTCGACTGCGCACAACGCCTTGTCCTCTTCATGAAACACAAAAACGCACTCCCGCCCTTCGATGGTACGAGTGTAGAGGCTTCCCTGATAGAGTTCTATACAGCCATGCCTTCTGATGTAACGGAGATTTCTTTCCGGCAGGATCGGTCTGAGGGTCTCGACCGAGGATTCAAGGAATTTCGCTTCAGCTTCGTCTATCGGCGCGCCAAGTTCTCCTTCGACGCAGCAGGCTCCATGACACAGATCGAGTGGACAACTGAACCTCGCTTCTAAAACAGCGCGATCAACGAGAACTTCACCAATGGAAACGACTGACATGCTCAGGATTGAATTACTGAAACCGGACCGGCCGATCGACCATAACGGCCGATATGGCTGGACGAAGAGGGAAGGAAAACTGTGCCTTGAACGTTCATCATAAGGACTCAATGCCGGAAAAACCGGTAAGAAAAAGCAGAATTGAGCATTACATTATTTTTTACGAAGAACATCGTAACTTCATCAGAACCCGGTGAATCAGGCCACCGGACACCATCGGACAGCATGATTACGAGCACTATGTAATCAATAAAGCCAAAAGATACAAAAGGCTGCACAACGAAGCCGGAGCTTCAGGGCAACAGAGTCCCGGCCATGAGCCTGCAATTTCGGAACAAGGCGTCATTGTGACAGACCAATCACCTGACGAAGATGGCAAAATCGACCGTTCGTTACATCTGCTCCGCCTGCGGAGCCGTGTCAGTCAAATACCAGGGGCGCTGCTTCGAGTGCCAGAGCTGGGGAACGCTGGTCGAGACGCATGAAGAGCAACCGCAGCAAGGCAAACAGAGGAAAAAAAGCCCTTCCGGTGCCCTTCCCGACGTGCAGAACCTTGACGATGAAGCTCCGTCAGACTTTCACCGTACCCTGACCGGCATCGGCGAACTCGACCGCGTACTTGGTGGCGGCCTCATGGAGGCATCGGCCATTCTTGTGGGCGGTGAACCGGGCATCGGAAAATCGACACTGATGATCCAGCTCGCTCCTCGCCTTTCAGACAAAAAGGTGCTTTATGTGGCCGGAGAGGAGTCTCCGAACCAGATTCGGGAGCGGGCCCGGCGGCTCTCCATCAAGGGTTCGAATCTGAGACTGGTGGCCGAAGTGGCGCTCGAACGCATCCTTGACGCCATTGGCCATGAACAGCCCGATCTGGTGATCGTCGATTCAATCCAGACCGTCTACTCCACGGACTACCAGAGTTCGGCCGGCACCATCACCCAGATCAGAGAGTGCGCCGCATCGCTCATCCGCGCGGCCAAGGAGCAGAACTTCATCCTGATGATCATCGGTCACATCACCAAAGAGGGCTCCCTGGCCGGGCCGAAAGCGCTGGAGCACATGGTGGACACCGTGTTGCAGTTCGAAGGCGAGGGATACCAGCGCTACCGCATCATCCGCTCGGTCAAGAACCGGTTCGGCCCGACCAACGAGATCGGGGTATTCAGGATGGAGGAGAGCGGACTCGAAGAGGTGGCCAACCCCTCGGAGTTCTTCATCTCCGACCGCCGGACGGACGTTCCCGGCACAGCGGTGCTGGCGGGCATCGAGGGATCGCGGGCGCTGCTCGTCGAGGTGCAGGCGCTCGTATCGCGCACCGGCTACTCGATGCCGCAGCGCATCAGCACCGGGTTCGACCTCAAGCGTATCGCCATCATTCTGGCCATACTTGAAAAACGCCTGCAATTCCAGACAGCCGGTCAGGATGTGTTCGTCAAGATCGCCGGCGGACTCAGGCTGGTCGAACCGGCCGCAGACCTCGCCGTGGCCGCAGCCATCGCCTCGGGTCTCCAGGACAGGCCATGCAGTCCTACGGTCGCCTGTTGCGGCGAAATCGGCCTTGCCGGCGAACTCCGAGCCATCAGCGACAGCGAACGCCGCATCCGCGAGGCGGTGCATCTCGGCTTCAGATCGATCGTCCTTCCCGAATCAAACACCAGGGAGCTGAAACCCTCACTGAAAAAACTCCCCATAAAAATCACCGGCTGCCGAACCCTGCACGAAGCCCTCGAAGCTATGGAGCTGTGAAAAAAAGTACCAGGGGTTCGGGGCTCCCACCTCCCCCCTGTCAACTGTCAACTGTCAACTGTCAACTGTCAACTATCAACTGTCAACTGTCAACTGTCAACTATCAACTGTCAACTGTCAACTGTCAACTCCCGCCTGTCACCAATTTTCCCAAAATATCTTACATTGAGTTGAAACGGATATGAATCCAGAGACGAACCGGAGAGGACAGACACCATGTTCAGAATCCTGATACACTGGCTTATCAGTGCCATGGCGGTTTACGTGACCGCAAACATGCTGCCGGGCATTACCATCAGGAGCTTCGGCGCCGCGCTTGTCGTGGCGCTGGTGCTCGGCCTGATCAACGCCCTGATCAGGCCGGTGCTTGTCTTCTTTTCGATTCCGCTCCTGCTCGTCACGCTCGGCCTTTTCATGCTGGTCATCAACGCCCTCCTGCTGCAATTTGCCGCCTGGATGGTTGATGGCTTTGCCGTGCAGAGTTTCTGGTGGGCCGTGCTCGGTTCACTCTGCATAAGCGTGGTCGCCTGGCTCATGAACGCCGTTCTGAACATCTGAACACTCAAGACAAACGTCAACCGGAACCAGCCATGCAGGGAGAAGCACAGGCCATAGTCCTCCTGAAAGCAAACAAGCTCAAACTTCAGAACGCTCGCTATCTCGCCGATCAGCCCCGAGACATGCTGGTGAGAACCATCGCCAGCACGATTACCCCGGGCCTTGACCGTCTGCTTCTGACAAACAAACCGGTCTCCAGCAAGGTTCTCGCCTATCCGGTCATGCCTGGAAGCGAAAGCATCGGCCAGGTGATTAAAACCGGACCTGGGGTCACCAGCCTTACCGAAGGGGACTTCGTCTATGTTTTCAGAGGCGACCGCTGGGTCGGCATCGACCCCTATTACGGCTGCCATGCAGAACTGGTACCTACCAGCGAGGAGAACGTGCTTGCGCTCGGACGCGAACCGATGCATCGCGACCTTCTGACCGGGCTTGTAGCCTATGTGCACAGCTCGATGGAAAAAATCGACTTCAATCCCGGGATGCGCGTACTCATCCTTGGCCTCGGTTCGGTAGGACTCATGGTTTCCGAATATCTGTACCATCACGGCATCCGCAATGTCGATGCCATCGAAAACTTCCCTCTGCGAGGACAGCTTTCCCATGCTGTCAACATCGGTATGGACATCATCGACTTCACAGACGAATTCAATGACCGTTACGATCTGGTCATCGAAACAACCGGACGAATCCTGATGGTTGAAAAAACGATCCGGCTCGTGAAGCCGAGGGCAAAGGTGCTGCTCATGGGAAGTTATGAAGTGCTCGGATATGACTACAGGCTTATACAGCACAAGGAACCGGTGATCATCTGCTCCAGCGTCACTGAAAGACGACATCTCACCGAGGCGATGGAACTGCTCGCACGTGAACAGCTCGAAACGGAAAAGTTCTTCACCAACGTCTTCCCGCTCAGCCAGTACGAGCTGGCTTACCGCATCGCCCTTGACAGCAAGGAGGCCATCAAGACCGTCATAAGCTGGATATAGGCAGCAGCAGATTCATGGCAACAGCGATAAAACTCAGCGGGATCACCAGAACGTTTGGCTCTCTCAGAGCAAACGACAACATCACCCTCTCTGTCGAAAAGGGCTCGATCCATGCGCTGGTCGGTGAGAACGGTGCCGGGAAAAGCACCCTTTCCAATATCATCTACGGCATCCTTCCCCCCGATTCCGGCACCATCGAGATCGATGGCAAGCCGGTGAAATTCAGCTCTCCGCGGCAGGCCATCGAAGCTGGCATAGGCATGGTGCATCAGCACTTCATGCTGCTTCCCACCCTTTCTGTCGCCGAAAACATCATGCTCGGTGAAGAAAAGAGTCGATTCATACTGCAAACCGGGCGTCTTGGTAAAGAGAATCGCCAGCTTGGCCTGCAGCATGGCTTCGAAATCGATCCCGACGCTCTGGTCTCCACGCTTTCTGTCGGTGAGCAGCAACGCGTGGAAATTCTCAAGCTGCTTTATCGTCATGCAAAAATTCTCATTCTCGACGAACCGACCGCCGTTCTCTCTCCACCGGAAACCGAACGACTGTTCAGCACCCTTCGCTCACTTGCCTCTCAAGGACATACCATCCTGCTCATCACTCACAAGCTCGACGAGGTGCTGGCCATATCGGACATCGTGAGTGTCATGCGTAAAGGAGCACTCACCGGCACTGTACAAACAGCTTCGACGACAAAAGAGGAGCTGGCCCGGCTGATGGTCGGACGGGAAGTTCTGCTGAGAACCGAAAATCCGCAGCAGACACCCGGCAGCGACCCCGTGCTGTCTGTCGACCGCCTCACCTGGTGTTCACCTGAAGGGATCATCAGGCTCAGGGAGCTCAGCCTGAAGGTGCGCGCCGGTGAAATCTATGGCATAGCCGGAGTCGAAGGCAACGGACAGAGCGAGCTGCTTTCACTTCTGTGGGGCACTGGTGATCACAACGGCAAAACCAGCGGCTCAATCACCATCGATGGACAGAAGACGCTTGGCATGAAGCCGGCCGACATTGCCGGACTCGGCGTCTCGATGATTCCTGAAGACCGCCTGAAATCGGCGATCATCGCCGAATATGGTATCGATAAGAACCTGATTCTTGGCAGACATCAGGAAAAAACATTCCATCGCGGCATGGGTTTCAATCGCGAAACAATCCGCCAGAACACTGCCGGGATGATCGAACGCTATGACATCCGATGCGCTCCCGGATCAGATACTCCTGTTGCCTCGCTCTCCGGCGGAAACCAGCAGAAGATCGTGGTGGCACGGGAAATGGAACGGCCCGGACTGAAACTCCTCATACTGGCCCAGCCCACCCGTGGCGTCGATATAGGCGCTATCGAACTGATTCACAAAAGGATCATCGACGCCCGCAGACAGGGCATGGCAATTCTGCTCATCTCATCGGAACTTGAAGAGCTTATCGCCCTTTCCACCCGAATCGGCTGCCTTTACAAAGGATCGATCCGCCATGAATTCAGCGAAAAACAGGTCAGAAAAGGACGTGAACCGGAATCCGGCTTTGAAAAACAGATCGGCATACATATCACCTGAACCTCCCCAGTCACTCCTCATGTCGCAAAGCATCATCAAAAACTTCATTCCGGCCGTTTCAATTCTTTTTGTCCTCCTTGCCGGCAGCATCATCATCGCCGCCACGGGCAGCGACCCGCTGGAAGTTTACCAGAAGATGCTCCACTCTACATTCACCTCCGGATATGGCACCGGACAGGTGATCTTCAGAACCACAACGCTTATTTTTACCGGACTTGCCGTCGCGCTTCCTTTCAGGGTACGCCTCTTCAACATAGGAGGCGAGGGACAGCTTCTCATGGGAGCCTTTGCCGCCGCACTCTGCGGCATCACCCTCCCGCAAGATACCTCTTCACTGATCGCCCTCCCGCTGGTACTCTTTTCAGCGATGGCGGCAGGAGCATTCTGGGCTCTGCTGGCCGGCTGGTTGAAAGTCCGGTATGGCGTCAATGAGGTCATTTCAGGCATCATGCTCAACTTCATCGCCCTCGGCATCACCGGCTACCTCCTCACCAACCGATTTGCTGTACCTTCGACTGTCCACACACCGGCCATCGTACGCAGCAGCTGGTTGTCTGATTTCGACAACCTTTTCATGCTTGACTGGCACTCACCCGCAAACTTTTCCGTGTTCATCGCCCTGGGTATAACAGCAGGCGCAGCATTACTGCTCTACCGTTCACGATACGGTTATGCCATGATCGCATCCGGTCTGAATCCGGATGCTGCACGACATGCCGGTATCGGGACCGATCGCCACACCCTCGGCGCCATGGCCCTTGGAGGAGCCATCGCCGGACTCGGGGCATCAAATCTCGTACTTGGATACAAACACTGGTTTGAGGCAGGTCTCACCACGGGTGCAGGATTCGTCGGCATCGCCGTGGCATTACTGGCAGGGGCAAACCCCTCGGGGATTATTTTTTCCGCTCTCCTGTTCGCCTGGCTCGATTACGGCGGACTCGCTGTCAACACCCTGGTGCCCAAAGACATCTTCATGATGCTTCAGGCCATCACCATTCTCTCCATCATCAGCATCCCCGCCCTCTTCAGAGCCAAAGGGCGGGCATAACCCCAGCCCCTGCATCCCTCACCCCTCACCCCTCATCCCTCTTCCCTTGCGATGCTCTGGTGAAATAATGACGAACCTCTTTCCTCTCAACCATTGAATTGTTTATCTTTCACCTATCAATGGGCGTCATCTGTTATAAAAACGCCCTGAACAGATAGCTCTATTTTATCGAAGAAGACCTGAATACCATGGCAAAAAAATCTGCTGACAAAGAGGCCCCGGAAGTAACGCCGGAAAAGAAACCGACAAAAAAAGCTGCTGCGAGTGCCGAAGCCAAACCGAAAGAAACCGGTACAACTGAAGAGGTAAAGGCCGCAAAACCCAAAACACCAAAGAAAGCGGCAATCGAAGAGAGTAAACCCGCCAAAGCCACCAGGCCACGAAAAAAAACCAGCGCTGAACCCGCTGTATCCGATACCGCGAATGCGAACCCTGAGGAGATGGAAGAGTATATCCGGGTCGCCGCTTATTTCCGCTGGGTCGAGCGCGGCATGACTCATGGCAGTCATGAAGATGACTGGTTAGAAGCCGAGAAACAGATTAAGGGTTAAGCGCGTTATCAAATCTGACAATGAAAAAAGCCATTCGTCGAATGGCTTTTTTATATTCAGGCTTTCTTTATCACGCGAAAGGCGCTTGCGCCCCATTTTTTACGCACACCCATGAAACTCTTCAATACTATTGCCGGAAGCATCCGGATCCTGTTCGCCGGACTCTGGCTCGTTTTCAGGATCATCCTCGAATACTTCGGTTTCATCAGTGACGGTAACGACCGCACCACCGGCATCAAGGATCTGCGCGAAGAGTACAAAAAAGCCAACTATCGGTGAAGATTGTCTCCGCCTGACCATCGGCACATCATTCACACTGCAACGGCACTTGCCGGCGCCGATACTCTCGCCTCACCGGCTGAAAAAAAACAGGCTCATCAGATAAAAAGCCGTACGTAATCATTCGTCACCCGCGGGGGCCTGAACTCTGACCATCAGCATCGGATCAAACCGTTATTATCAGCCGTTTTTTGTTTCCGGACTCTTATTCCCCCGCATCAGGGCGGACACGAAACTCCGCCCTGATGCCGGATACCTGACAAGAGAAACACCTTCAGATACCGAACTGCTTGCTGTCAATCCACTCCATCTGCAACAGTGACCAGAAATCAACGGCAAGCTTTTTGAGAACATAATCGTACGGCAACCAGCCGTACCCTTTGTCTCCCCAGCTTTCTCCCCATGAATTGCGAATCAGCAAAGCGCCTTTCGTCCTGCTGTTGCATTTCGTGTTCCTGATTACCTTTTCGTCATCGTAACCTACGGCATTGATGGCGTGGCCCCATCTGGCCTGCTCTCCGGGGCAGGGATAGGGAATGCCGCCCGGCACATCAGCGCTCTTGAAAGAATCGAATCCATAGAAACCGAACATGGAGGGAATACCTGCTGCAAGATATGTTCTGACTGATGCGAGCACTTTATCCGGAGCCATACTCATTCCCTGAGGATCATGGCAGAAATATTTTACAGCCTCAAAATTATCGGCAACCGCATAGACCCAGGCAGGAGGTTCCCTGTCAAACCCGTCAGGATCAGCCCCCTCTTTATCGGTATATGGCCAGTGGTTTTCATCTGGTATGCCAAAAAGCACCAGAGCGGCCATGGCATTTCTCAACCACGCTCCGGTGTCACCCGACACATGCATCAGATTACGGGTAGCCTTGTAGAGAAAAAGACGTGAACCATTGATGTACTTGCCGTGAACCTTGTTCTCGAAATATTCCACAAGCCCCATGGCGGCATGAGCAGTACATGAGCCGAGATTGAGCTGGCTTTCAATGGGTGAGCACCATTTTCTCAGATCGACTGAAACAGGCAATGCCGGAGCCTTCTCTTTCAGTCCAAGTTTTTTCGAAACGGTTCTGATTTCAGGATGTTCCGGAGAATAGTCCCTTAAATCCGGCATCTGCGGCAACCAGCCTGTGCCAACAATTTCACTGGTTTCGGCAAGGGTAACCTTTTTGTACAAGGAATACATGGCAAGCCTCCTTTATCTGAATTGAACGAGCATTCATCAAACATCGTGCAACATGACGCATGATCAGTAAGAACAGGTAAAGAAAACTCCATTGTTCCCGGAAAATCAGAATCCGGTCGAGCGCCTGGTATCGTGTCAGGTCCAGATTGACAGATAAACCCGAGGATCAGCTGGGATACATGACCGATGGTAAAGTGCGGTTTCGGTTTCGAGAAGATGAGAAGAAATGCAGCTTTGAACAGGGCACTATAATCATGCCTCATCAATTCGCTGACAAGGCACTGGTACTACTGTCGGGAAAACTGTCCGTTCTTTCGGAAGGAGCGACTCCGAAACCGGGTACGATATGCTGAAACCGAACAGGTTTCAATGCTCTCCGTCACCTGCCGCTACGGTAATATCAACCGGCTGGCCAAATTGAACCATCGCATTGGGGGATGGTTTCTGAGCGATAACCGTATCTGGCACAAGAAGCTGGGAGCGTTCATAAGTGATTTTACCTACCACAAGCCCGCTTTTGACAATAACGCCCCTTGCCTGATCGGCCGATAATCCGAGCACATCGGGAACGATGACGCGCCTCATCCCGAGCGGTTCCTGTTCAAGTTTGCCGACGATAAACGATACCGGACTGCCGGATCTGATCGTCACATCAGGAGGGATGGACTGGCTGAGCACTCTTCCATCCTGCTCTGATCCGGAAACCGTCTGGGTCTGCACTTCGGAGACGACCAGACCCAGCCTCTCAAGTTCCTGACTGGCTTCTGCTTCCGTACGACCGGTAAGATCGGGCATGGGATAGCTCGGCTTGTCCTTCTTGTTAACTACAAGCCAGACATTACGTCCGGGCTTCACCACAGAACCGGCCTCGGGAACCTGATCGATCACCTGGTCAGGTGATACGCCAGGCAGATAGCGCACATTGTAGCTCTTCATGGCCTTGAGACCTGACCAGCGTAATTTGCGGGCAGCCTCATCATAGGTCATGGTTCTGACGTCGGGCACAGTAGTCTTCGCCCCGGTTTCCGTGTAGTACGGAAGCAGTAATCTGTCAACTGCAATGACGGCGACAATAAGCAGGATGACGGCTATCAGTACTTTTTTCATCTTTGCCGGGAAATATGGTAATGCTTGTCAGGTGCCGCCTGATTCAGTGCTGTCGTTTCATGACAAAATCGACAAGAAGCTGCAGGGAACGCCGCGCCTCGCTTTCAGGAAAATGGGCGATCGATTCCAGTGCCTTGTCAGCAAAACCTTCAGCAACCGATGCGGCATAATCAAGTCCACCTTTGCGGGTAACGAAATCGATCACTTCACCGCTTTTCACCGAACGCTTCCGGGAACTCTTCAGAATCGACTTGATCCTGTTCTGTTCGTTTTTTTCAGAATGACGAAGAGCGTAAATGAGCGGCAGAGTTATCTTGCGATCCTTGATATCGATGCCGAGCTGCTTGCCGGTTTTTTTGGAATCCCCGGTATAATCAAGCAGATCGTCCCTGATCTGAAATGCAAGACCAAGAAACTCACCGTAATTCTTCAGGCTGGATATATCCTCCTCCGAGTCGGTGGCACTTGCCGCACCGATAGCACATGAGATGGCAATCAGAGAACCTGTCTTGTCAGCGATGACACTGATATAATCCTCCTCGGTGATGTCGAGGCTGCGGGTTTTCTGTATCTGCAGAATCTCGCCCTCGCTCATCCTCCGGACTGCCTCCGAAACCAGATGCAGCGACCGGTAATCCTTGTTTTCAAGAGAATAGAGAAGGCCCTTTGAAAGAAGGTAGTCTCCGATCAGTACGGATATCTTGTTTTTCCACAGCGCATTGATCGAGGGAATACCCCGACGCATTTCGGCTCCGTCCACCACATCATCATGGATCAGGGTGGCCGAATGCAGCAGTTCCACCATAATGGCGCCGCGGTAAGTCACATCATGGACTCCTCCGCACGCTTTGGCGGAAAGAATCACCAGCGTCGGCCTGATCTGCTTGCCCTGCTGTCTGAGAACATAACGGGTAACTTTGTCAACCAGCCTGTTGCTTGAATGGAGCACCGTTTTGTACCGCTCCTGAAACTGTTTCAGCTCTTCCTTTACGGAAGAAGTAACCACATTGATATCCACCAGATCCTCTTTGCTTCTATGGTGCCCCCCGATTGCCAGGCACGATTACGCTTACGTTTAAAACCGTGAGAAGTTATCGATATTTCCATGATTGAGCAAATCAACGCTTCTTTCCCTGCGCCCGCTGCGCTTTCAGATACGATACCATCCATTAAAAAAATCATTTGCGCACAAGAACGATCTTTGTTACTATGAAACGGATTACAGGCTCCCAGGCTCGCATCGCCACGCATTGCCCTGCATCCTCCTGAATATTCCTGAAACCCTGGATAAGCCTTACAAGGCAACCCGGCTCCGTAATTCAACATGAGTAACGAAAGCGAACCAACCATGCCGCCATCGGACGGCAAAGGGACTGGTATGGATACTGTAAATGAAGCACTCCCGACTCCACCGGCTGTTCCTGAAGGAAAAAGCGAAAAAAACACAGATTTCCCTGATGATTTCCCTGATGACTTCCCTGAGTCTGAACCGGTAGCCAACGAAACAGCGGATCAGATCAGCCAATCTGACGAAGAAGCTGCTCAACCGGATCAGCAACAGGAAGGTGATAGCATGGGATTCCTGGATCATCTCGAAGAGCTTCGCTGGAGGCTCATCAGGGGTGGTATCGCATTCATTGTGGCGGCGGTCTTCTGTGCGATTTTTGCCGACTTCCTGGTCAATGATGTGCTCATCCACCCGCTGAAAATCAGCAGCCCGAACATAAGACTCCAGAACCTTGTTCCCTACGGACAGCTTTCGCTCTATTTCCAGGTTGTTTTGTTTTCAGCGTTCATACTCGCCTTTCCTTTCCTGGTCTGGCAGGTATGGAAATTCGTCGAACCCGGTCTGCATGAAACAGAACGCAGTGCGAGCCGGTTCATTATTCTGTTCATCTCGATCTGCTTTTTCTGCGGCATCTCGTTCGGTTATTTCGTCTTCCTGCCGATTTCCCTGACATTCTTTGCCGGTTTCGGTTCCCCGCTCATCCAGAACAATATAGCCGTTCAGGATTACATCAGTTTTTTTCTTGGCACCCTCCTGACGACGGGCATTGTGTTCGAGCTTCCGTTCGTATCGTATATCCTGTCGAAAATCGGCCTGCTGACCCCCGCATTCATGAGGTTTTACCGGCGCCACGCCGTGATAACCATGCTGATTACCGCGGCCATCGTCACACCATCGACCGACATGGTCACACAGATGGTCATTGCCATACCGATGCTCCTCCTCTACGAGATCAGCATTTTTATCTCGGGCAGAGTACAGAAGAACAGGAACAGGCAGATGCTCAGGGAGAACCATTCATGATCGGCCATGCCGACAAGAGACCGAATTTGGTCGTAGAATCCATACCCGGTTCAACACTGAAAGGCAATCCGCTCGGCGATCCGGTCGTTCGACAGGTACCGGTCTATCTCCCTCCCTCATACGACACAAAGAACGGGAAACGGTTTCCTGTGATATACCTGTTAGCCGGGTTCGCCTCTACCGGCATGAGTTATCTGAACTATGGCTTCGGACGTCCGACACTTCCTGAAATGATCGACTCGATGATCCGGCAGAACACCATGCCGGAAACGATCGTCGTCATGGCGGACTGCATGACGCGATACGGCGGATCGCAGTATGTCGATTCACCGGCTACCGGACCCTATGAAAGCTACCTGACCACTGAAGTGATCCCCGGTATCGACCATCGGTTCCGGACACTGCCGTCGCACAGACACCGGGCCGTGGCCGGAAAATCTTCCGGAGGATTCGGCGCCATCCGGCTCGGCATGAGACATCCGGAGCTCTTTTCAGCTGTCGGCTGCCACAGCGGTGACATGGATTTCGATCTCTGCTACCGTCCCAACTTCCCTGTTGCCGCCCGCATTCTCGAAAAATATGACGGCGACATCGCCTCGTTTTTCAACCGCTGGGAATCTCTGGACAAAAAACCGCGGGGAGAGTTCACCCTTCTCGATATGATGGCCATGGCCGCAGCCTATTCACCCGATCCCTCGAAGCCGGCTCCCGCAAACATGAAGCTCCCCTTCGAAACCCGCACCTGCCAGCTGGTTCCGGAAGAATGGGAAAAGTGGATTAGTTTCGATCCGCTGACGATGCTTGAAAAACCGGAATACCAGGATGCCCTCGGCTCGCTCGGGCTCCTCTTCCTCGACTGCGGTTCACAGGACGAATACCATTTGCAGTTCGGCCACCGGCGCTTTTCCGACAAAGCCGGCAAAGCCGGGATACGGCACCGGTATGAAGAGTTTGCCGATACTCATACCGACACCGCCTACCGCTATCGCACCTCCCTTCCGCTTCTGGCCGCGGCGATTTCCGGATGAGGCACCAACGTCTCACGTCAAACACCGATTGCTTTTTGTCCAGATCGAAACCGGACGTCACAGAGGTCGCATCAGGAATGAGTTGATGCAGGTATCACACCCGGTACCATTCATGGAATGGGTCAGCATAGCAGCGAAAGAACCGGTTTGAATTGCACTATCAGGAAACGCGGTTTTCACTCAGCAGAGTCCTGAGGCTCCGGTATACCTGTTCCACCTGCGAACGCAACTCTTCGAGAGTACCGTCATTGAATATCACGTAATGCGCCCGTTCAATGAGCCGCTCCTGGGGCCATTGCGCCTGCATCCTTTTCAGCACCTCTTCACGACTGCCCATCCCTCTGGCCACAGCCCGTTCGAGCCTCAGACCATTGTTGGCTGCCACCACGATGATGCGATCGAGCTGGCGATCCGCTCCCGATTCAAACAGAATAGCCGCCTCCTTGCAGAGAATATCCTTCCCCTCGCGCGCGCAACGCTTCACCTCGCGAACAAATGCCTCCCTGACTTTCGGATGAATCAGACGATTGAGAGCTGCAAGCTTCTCCGGATCGGCAAACACTACTGAAGCAATGGCTTTGCGATCGATGACAAGCCTTCCTGATGCATCGTGGCCATAGACATCGCTGCCAAAAAGCTCTTCGATACCCCGGATAACCTCAGGATCCTCGAGTTGCATATCCCTGGCCACCCTGTCGGCCTCAAAAAGTTCACAGCCCATTTCAGCAAGCATGGTACAGACCGTGCTCTTGCCGCTTCCGATTCCACCGGTCACCCCGACAAGCAAAGGAAGACGCTCCATGGGTTACTGCCGATTTTTCTCAAGATTGCGGCGCACTTCCTGCAACACTTTTCGCCAAAGCTCCGGATCGCACGAATAGGCCTGAAGCCTTGCATCGAAGGTTTTCTGATCAAGACCATGTCTGGCAAAAAGTGTGTCAAGCCCGGCTGAGGTAAGTTCAGTACCGGGTGTTGCCCCGTCTTTTACCGTCACCCCGGAACGGGCAAGATAATCACCATAAAACGCCGCGAAACGAAGATCGTCCGGACCGAGGCGGCTCTGTTTCTGCAGACCACACCCCGCCAGTGCAACTCCGACAAGCAGCATACATGACATTCGACGCACTGTGACCAGCACCTTGTCTGTCTTAGCCGATAAGAACTTCCGGTTCAACTGTTTCAAATTATTTTTTTCTGTCTACTGAAACTAAAAAGGTCAGGAGCCCGGTTAAAGGGTTACTTCCGGAATTGGCCTGCATAACATTAAAAATAACTACTCGTATGGCATATCAGCAACCTGCACTTCCCTACGCCGACAACGCGCTTGAACCGTACATCTCAGCCAATACCATCGGCTTTCATTATGGCAAGCATCATGCAACCTACGTCAAAAACTACAATAGCCTTACAGAAGGCACTTCATTTGACGCCATGAGCCTGGAAGAGGTCATCCTGCAGACGGCCAACGATGCAGCCAAAGTCGGCATCTTCAACAACGGCGCACAGGCATGGAATCACACCTTCTACTGGAACTGCCTCACCCCGAACGGCGGTGGTGAACCGACCGGCGAGGTTGCGTCAAAGATCATTGAGGATTTCGGCAGCGTGGACAAGTTCAAAGAGGAGCTCAGGAACGCCGCCGCAACCCAGTTCGGCAGCGGCTGGGCCTGGCTCGTGCTCGATAACGGTACACTGAAGGTGACCAAAACCGGCAACGCACAGAACCCCATGACCGGCGGCCAGAAACCGCTGCTCTGCATCGACGTCTGGGAGCACGCCTACTACCTCGACTACCAGAACCGTCGCCCTGACCATGTGGCAGCTGTCATCGAGAACCTGATCAACTGGCAGTTCGTCAACGACAACTACCAGGCCGCGAAATAAGGTCTTGAAGAAGAGGAGGGAAAAGGTCGAATAGGTCTTATAGGTCTTATAGGTCTTTTGGGACTTTTGGGACTTATGGGGCCTATGGGACTTTTGGGACTTGTGGGACAGATGCCTGGCTGTTCTTTGTTCTCATCTCTTTTTCCTTCCGCCTTCTCACTCATCATTCCCCATTCCCCATTCAGCACTCAGCATTCATCACTCATCACTCAGCATTTTCTTCACAGCCACGGGAGGCGTTCGACTTCGTCGAGGTTGACTGTTCTGGCTCTGGACGATCTGTTGAAACGAATGGTGAAGCCCTGGGGGTTGATCACCCGTTCATCGAAAACCACCTTCAGGCTGCCCCACCCTTCAGGCTCGTTATTCCGGTAGATCGTCATATCGATCTCTTTCGGCATTTTCAGCTCGGTTGTTCCGGCCTGCTGTATCTGATAGTCCGCAAACCTGAACTCGACGACCTTGTGGCCTGAAGAATCGAAACGGGTCATCCCCTCCAGCTCTTTTGTCAGGGTATTCACAACCAGCTCTTTCGTTCCGTCCGCCGACCTCACGGTGAAGCTGATCAGGCCATCACCCTGTCTGACCGACTCGATTTCGCTCTCGGGTTCAGTGAGATCGGCCATGCCGAAAAGCGTTTCGGTCACCCCGCTGAATCCTGCGTTGAGGCCGATGATCTTGCCGAGATTCTCGCCACTGTTGCGTCCCACCAGCATCCTGTTGTTGAGCATGTCGTTGACGAAGAGCGAGTCGGGCCTGATCAAGAGATCAGCCACCGGCCAGCCGAGAATTCCGGCGGTCACGATCAGACGGGCATCACCGGATTTGCGAAGCTGAACGGTGCAGTAGGCTTTGGCATTGCGTTTCGGAGTATTGAGATAGAGGTCCGCATATCCGTCAAGCGCCTCGATCATACCTGCACCGGCAACCACCTGCCGGTACAGCTCTTTCAGTTCCGTCGTCAGCACAACCGTCCGATCCGGCACGACAGGCGCCCTGGCTATGGTATGAACCTGCCGTGAACATCCTGCCATGAGCAATAACAACGCAAGCAGCAGCCCTCGAATCATCTTCGACATCAACCTCTCCTTTACCTTTGCATCATCCCTCAACGCTCACTTCCTTCGTTGCCGCCAACCGATCCCGGCAAATCTGAATCCGGAACAAGGTTGATAAGCGCGAAATGTTATTTTACATCAAATCCGTTCTCTATCAAAACATGAAACCGGGAGTTTTCGATCCATGCACGCACTGTACCTCAAGCCAAAAGAACACCGGAGGCTGCTCGGTGGCCACCTGTGGGTTTTCAGTAACGAACTTCGGGAGGTACCGCGAGACATTGCCGCCGGTGAAACCGTTCAGCTCTTCACCCATGACGGGCGGCTTCTCGGCACCGGATTCTTCAATCCCCAGTCCCTGATCGCCTTCCGCCTGCTCTCAAGAAATGAAGAACAGCCAGACCGCGAGTTCTTCCGTCGCAAAATCCTCGAAGCCTTGAAACTGCGTGAAAAAATCTATCCTGAAACCGAAACCAACGCATGGCGATTGCTCCACGGTGAATCGGACGGACTGCCTGGCCTGGTGATCGACCGTTTCGACAGTGCTTTCGTGCTGCAATCGTTCTCGGCAGGCATTGACCATCATCTGCCTCTCATCACCGATGTTCTCAGGGAGCTGTTCAATCCCGCAGCCATCGTGCTGAGGAACGAATCCCCGCTGAGAGAACTCGAAGGGCTGCCGCTTTTCCGGGAAACGATTCTCGGAGGACAGGATGAGATGTTCCAGGTAATCAGGGATGATGGAATCAGTTACAGAGTCAACATCCTTGAAGGGCAGAAGACAGGATTTTTCCTCGACCAGCGGGAAAACCGCCGTCATATCAGGAAATACGCTGCCGGTGCCGACGTGCTTGACGTCTACACCAATGATGGCGGTTTTGCGCTCAACGCCATGCGGGCCGGAGCACGATCCACCACAATGGTCGATATTTCGCAGGAAGCTTTACAGCGCGCCGAACAGAACGCACGAATGAACGGTCTCGGAAACTTCTCGATCGTGGCCTCCGATGCTTTTGAAGCCCTGGGCCGATTCCGGCAGGAACAGCGCTCTTTCGATCTGGTCATTCTCGATCCGCCAAGCTTCACCAAAAGCCGTAAAACCGTACCGACAGCGCTAAAAGCCTACACCAAGCTCAATAAACTCGGGCTGCAGCTTGTCAGAAACGAAGGATTCCTCGCAACGGCATCGTGCTCGCACCATGTTTCCGAAGAAGATTTTCTTTCAGCCGTTCACCTCGGAGCAATGCAGGCCGGAAAGCATATCCGTCTCATCAACCGCAATGCACAGCCTCCGGACCACCCGATACTGCTCTCTATGCCTGAAACGGGTTATCTCAAATTCGCCTGCTTCTACGTAACGACCCTGTAACTCGATCACCCGGCACATGTCCACTGGAATCTCTCGAACAGAATCAGCACAAAAACCCGTCAAAAATATCAGAAAAAAGGGCAGCACCCCTTAAAAACCGGCGATAAACACATTATTTTTTCAGAAAAAAGAAAAAATTCTAAAAAAAAGTATGTTTTCCTCTTGCCAATAAACTTTTCTGACCTATATTTAAAGCAAGTAGACTATATAATCGACGCCCGTTGATTTACATAGTTTACATGTGCAGCATGATGTAAAGGGGTACATCATGCTGCTTTTTTTTATCCCCTACCCGTCTGATTATCTTTTGCTGGTCGAAACTCTTTCGCCAGTTCATAGACATCCTGCCACGAGCGCGCTCTTGGTGCTTCAATATGCTGATTGGTGCTGTTTCCAAAGCAGATGGTATTGTGCCCCTTGCTTCGAAGTTCTTCCACATTGAGCGGCGAATCCTCGACATAGATATCCGCACCCACCTGTGACTTCACTTTCATGAAGCAGAGATCCCAGTAGGGTATTCCATGACTGTCGAGCCAGTTGACCGTCTGCTGCACGGCGGCAGCATGGAAATAGTGGATGTAGAGACGATGTGTGATAATGCGGATGCGGAACCCTTCGTCGGAGAGGAGACGCAGGTATTTTCTCGCTCCGGGAATCATCTCCATACTGCTGAACAACTCTCTCTGCGTCACGGCAAACCGGTGCAGGCTGTCATAATGACTCTGATCCCTGATCCCCCATTCACCAAGGCCAAAGGAAACCTCCTCAGGAAGCTCCTCTAACGGCCTCTCGAACCACTCTGCGGCGATCTGGCGCATTCGCCCGTAAAAGTCTGTACAAACCCCGTCAAGGTCAACTCCGATCACGATCTGGCTTTTTGACATGGTAGTGGATTTTGCGTATCAGCAGTTACCCCGGAGGACCGGGAATTGGGACTTCCGGGACGAAAGGGTCTGCCGGGATTAAAAGGATGAAATCGCAGCATTCCTGTCTTTCGTCCACACTTCACCATCAAACCAACGCCTCATTTCAGAATGCCCTGTCAAAGGCGCGGCGGTATTTCATGGTGATCTCATGCCCTTCGCCAAGCAGACGGAAAACAGCGATGCAGGCCTTACGGGAACCGTCATCATCGTAGTAGCGGTTTTCCCGCAAGACTTCGATGAAGCGGTTGAGTGCACTGTCCATATCTCCATTTCTCAGGCTCTCAACTGCTGAACCATAGGCCACCTTTGATGCTCCGTCAGGAAATGCCCCGGAGTCACGCACAAGCAGAGTGCCAAGCATTCGCAGCGACTCGCTCAGATCGGCATATTCCGGCTCCGCCTCAAGCGACTCTGCAAGCCTGATGGCCTCTTCAGGCCGTGAAAAAAGAATCAGCCGGGCCAGCATGGCCGTCGCTTTCCTGTTATCCGGCTCTTTGCACAACACACCCTCAAGCAGCGATATGGCTTTTGCATCATTACCCGAAGCCATTTCCGCTGCCGCTTTTTCAACATCGACTGACCAGGGGCTCGGCAGTGCCTGCCGCAGCCACTGTTCTATCTGATACCCGGGAAGAGCTCCGGTAAACTCGTCGATCACTGCGCCGTCTGAAAACAGCTTCACATTCGGTATACCCCTTATGCCGTACCTTGATGCAATCTCTGGAAACTCCTCTGTATTCACTTTGACAAGCACCCATTTTCCTGCATGACGTTCCGCAAGATTTTCAAGTACCGGTGTGAGGGTACGACAGGGCCCGCACCAGGGCGCCCAGAAATCGATAAGAACCGGGATGGTTCTGCTTTGTTCGATAACGTCAGTCTGAAAATTGAAAGAAGTGCTGCTTTGCATTGGTAAAAAAATTAATCGTTATGCACTGGCGCCATGAACACCAGCAGTATAAATGTCAAAAAGACAGAACATGTCTGATGGAAACACTTTTCAGGTAAACAAGGCTGATCCCTTCCGATCAGCCCTGTTGCCTGAGATCATTGGCAGCCTTCCTGAGATAATCCCTGGCATCTTCGAGATGCTTCAGAGCCTGACGAATCTCGTAATCGTCATCCGCTTCCGCTCTGGCTCTTTCAAGACGTTTTCTGGCATCTTCAATGGCATCGGTGGCAAGCTGAAGCGTTGATAGTGCCGACATGGTTACTCCCCTGATGATTATTTGGTTGACTTGAAATCTCCCTGAATTGTAATGTAAAGAAGAGAAACTTTGCAAAGCAATCTTGCACTCTTTCTCTCTGATGCGCTTTTTCCCTGATCGTGAAAACTCTGGAACCACATCCTCCGTTATTTCTGGCAGCATTTCCGGTCGTCATCCAATCAAAAGGTACCATGAGAAAAATTATCCTGCTCCCGCTCATTTTCGCACTTTGTGCAGTACCATCATCAGTTAAAGCTCAAAACCCTGTCGGCAGAATCGAGGTGCGCATCGAGAACGTAAGAAGCTCCAACGGCAGTGTGGGAGTGGCTCTGTTCAACACCAATAAGGGTTTCCCCGACAAAAACACCATGGCCCTTGAGGGACTCAGTGTTTCCGCCAATAAACGTTGCGAGGTGGTTTTCGAGGATGTGCCTTTTGGCACCTATGCCGTCAGCGTTCTGCACGATGAAAACGGCAACGGAAAAATGGACAAAGGCTTTCTCGGCATTCCGAAAGAGGGATTCGGCACATCGAACAACCCTGAAATCAAAATGGGCCCACCCAGCTTTACCGATTCAAGTTTCAATCTTGAAAGCAAGGGACTGACGCTGAACATCATCATGAAGTATCTCCGTCACCCTGACAACCAGGAAAAGCAGTAGTTTGGTATCAAATCCAGATTGACGGATACACCCGAGGGTCAGCCGAGAGGCCAGGCCGATGGTGAAGTGCGGCTTCGGTTTCGATCTGGATTTCGATTCAGGCAATGCGCAATACCATACATATCGTGCATGTTCATGGAAAGAGACGATGCTACACGAAAGAAAAAAGAGTGCATTTTCTTCATTTTTGTAACTTTTCCAGTCATCACCTACATATTTGTACTCTTCCCGGCTTACAAAATAGCCAGAAACAACCACACAACCTGTTATCAGAAAACAGTTTAACCACTCAACGGCTTTTTTTTGGCACGCTTATTGCAAAACTATTTCAGGAGAGTCAATCAGTACACTACAAAACAGGACTTATTATAACCGATTTCAACACCATATATGGCCAGCTGCACGGTGCAGAGTTCAGAACTCTTTTTTCGAACGGTAAAACTGACGGTTGTCTGGTTAAGGAGAAAAACCTTCTCAATACACCCTATGGCGATCTGGTCCCTCAGTATGAGACAGAGGATATGGGACGGAGACAGCACAAACCGTTCTATTTTTATAAAAACGGCACCATCAAGTCGGTACCATTGCAGTCGCAGACACTGATCCGTACACCGGTCGGAGGCATCTCTGCCGAACTGGTCACCTTTTACGAATCAGGAAACCTCAAACGGGTTTTCCCGCTCGACGGAAAACTCAGCGGTTTCTGGACAGCCAGAAACGAATTTGCACTGGCTGAGGAGATCACGATCAGCTCCCCGCTGGGCAGCATCCGTTCAAAATTCATCGCACTGCAATTTTATGAAAGCGGCGCACTGAAAAGCCTCACCCTGTGGCCCGGAGAGTTCCTGAGCCTGACAACACCTGCCGGGCTGATCAGAATCCGCACAGGCATCGCCTTCCATGAAGATGGAGCCATCCGTTTACTGGAACCGGCAGGAGTGGTACGAGTTGAAACGCCGGTCGGCACCCTGACCGCTTATGACAATGAACCTCAGGGCATTCATGGCGATCTCAATTCTCTTGAGTTCACTCCTGAAGGAGAGATCATGGCCCTCAAAACGGTATCGGAAGAGATCACGGTCATAGATCAGCTCGGCAATCCGCACCACTTCTCACCCTGGCTCAAAGACAATCCGTGCGGCGCCGAACGAAAAGTGGTCGTACCGATGAAGGTTCGTTTCAGCAAGGGAAGGATCATCTTCGAAGACCGGCAGGAGTCATTCAATATGGAACAGTGCTGTGTCGAAGTTCGCCCGTTCGACCGCAAAGCCAGCGACCCGTCCTATTCGTGCGCAGTCTGAATACTTCTGCTGTTGCTTAAAAGAGCGCGGGCGGCATGCATACCCGCTATCCATCCGGTGGAGAATGCCGCCTGCAGATTGAAACCACCCACTTCGCCTGCATAGTCGAGCAGTTCACCGCAGCAGTACAGACGAGGATGAATTTTTGATTGCATGGTTTTCGGATCGATTTCGCCCAGAGAAACTCCACCAGCCGAAACCTCTGCCCTGTCGAGTGGCACCTTGCGCACCGTACCGAGCAAGAGACGTTTCATGGTCGTTACGAGCCGTTGACGCTGTTGCCTGGTCAGCCCGCTCATCGTCAACTCCCCGGTGATACCGGCCTGTCGAAGAATTTCGTCGGTGAAAGCGTTGGGGATGGTGATCCCTCCCGGAGCGTTTTCGTCCGGTGCAGAAAGATCGTCGGGGGCGAGCGGACAGCGCTGGAGAAAGGTGCGTACCAGCCGGGTGCCGTGTCGGGCGACCTGGTCGAGAATGAACGACGAGAGGGTGCTTTCGTCATGACCGGGAAAAAGATCGCTCCACATTCTCACCTGACCCTTCCCTGAAGCGTGCATGGAAGCCACACTCCGGGACAGCGAGAGGCAGGCCGGGCCTGAAACGCCTCTGTGGCTGATGAGCACATCGCCTCGGCGGGAGTCGGTATCGCCGTCGTTGCCTGCCACCAGCAGGATGTTGCGCAACGTGATGCCCACAAGCTCCGGGTTGAGCGGCACCGCGAACCAGACCGGTGCAAGCGCCGGCGAAACCGGCACCACCTTGTGACCAGCCGTAACGGCAAGGCAAATGCCGTCACCGGTCGTTCCGGATGAACCCCATGAGGCTCCGCCGGTCGCCAGAATCACCGCGTCACCCGCGAAAAGCCGATCACCGGCATGCACGGCAAACCCCGAATCAGAGCAGTCGAGCCTGCCCACCCTGAAGCCTGAGACGACCGTGACCGCGTTCTCTTCGAGCATGCGCCCCATGACCTCGATCACCTCCCCTGCCCTGCCCGAGGCCGGAAATACCCGTCCATCCGGCCTTGCCACACTCTTCAGTCCCCGGCTGCTGAAAAGCTCCAGCAGATCGGTATTCGTGAAATGGTAAACCGCATGACGCAGAAAACGCTGCTCGTTCTTCCTGAGAAATCCCTTCTCCAGCAGCCGCTTTACATCGCCGTCATGGGTGAGGTTGCAGTGTCCGCCACCTGAAATAGCGATCTTCGCCCCAGGTTTCGAATTGCGTTCGAGAAGCACGATACGGAAGCGTTCATCAGAGACACCAAGCTTTCTGGCGGTTCGCCGGGCAGAAACTGCCGCAAGCATCCCCGACGCCCCGGCTCCGACGATCAGCAGAGAGGTCGGCTTTCGAAGGTCACTATTGCTCTGCATGGTCTGGTTTCAAGAAAAAAAGGGTCGATTCAAGGAAAAAAGAGTAGTGTCGAACAGGTCGTTTTTTGGGACTCATGGGACTCATGGGGAAAATACTCGTGATTGCATGGTTTCTTTCATTGATTCAGCACTCAGCACTCATCACTCATCATTCACTCTTTCTTTCCACTCTCATGCCGTCCTGGAGTTCGTTCGGGGGATGGGTTATGACCTGCTCGCCTTTCCTGATGCCGCCAAGCACTTCAGCCATGTCCGTTCCGCGCATACCGATGCTGACTTTGCGGATCTTCGCCCGCCCCCCCTCGATGACAAACAGCTCCCAACCGTCAGGGCCTCTGAAAATAGTGCTCACCGGCACCCTGAGCACCCTGTCAGCCTTCCATGTGACGATACTGGCCTGAATGCGGAAATTGTCACCGAGGCGAGGCTCCGGCCGGTCGAGCATGGCAATGATATTCACCCGCTTTTCCTCGATACCGAGGGCGGAGGTTTTGGTGAATGCGGCCGGCTCTACGCTCTTCACCACACCACGAAGTGTGCCGGAACCACCCCAGTCATCGATTCGTACAGGATTTCCCGGCTTGACCCGGACAGCATCCGAAGAGAGCATATCGATAACCACTTCAAGAACTCCCGGATTGCCGATTTCAACCAGCGGCGTTCCAGCCGGCACGAAACGCTCATTCTTTTCATGAATACGCAACACCTTGCCATCCACCGGTGAGTGTACCTGAACTGCCTTGCTGCCGATTACTGCATCGATGCGGGCTGCCGCCGCTGAAGCCTGCATACGCGCCGCCTGGACGGCCGACGAGGCCGCACGTTCCTCCTTTTCAAGCACCGAAGCCTCCTGTGCTGCCAGTTCGCTGCTCTCTCTGGATACCGCTCCTTCACGCAACAGCCGCTCGTAACGCCCGGCCTTCAGCCTTGCCTGGGCAAGCCTGATCGAGCTTTCCCGCTGTCGAGCCAGCGCCTCGCTCACCGACGCTGAAGCAGAACCTGCCAGCGCCGATGACTCACGGTACTCCCGCGCATCCAGCTCGGGGGGAAGGATGGAAGCAACCTTCATGCCCGCCCTGACACTGTCTCCCTCGACAAGGGAGTTCCGCTGCAACTTACCGCTTACCGGTGCCGAAACAGTGAAGCGGTCGATCACCCGGGTGAACCCCTCCTCTTCGAGTGTCACTTCGAGCGGTCCGTAGCTCGCCGTACCGGACTCGACCGGCAGCAGGGCTGGCCGAAGCACCAGCGCAAGCAGGACAATCACGACAACCGATGATATGGCGGCAATACGCCAGGTTCTGCTCAGTGGTTTCATCTCACTCCCTTGTTTTCAGGACGGCGATCAGGTCAAGCTTGTGAAGCCGGCGACCAACAATCAACCCTGTAACGATAGCAACCGTTACCATAACGGCAAAGGCAAAAAGAAAGTTGATGGCAGTGAACACCAGCGGCATTCTGTAAAGTTCGGAGCTGAGCGCATAAGCTAACAGCACGGACAGAACGATACCGATAAGAAAACCTACCGGAATGGCTGCAAAGCAGAAAATCGCCTGCTCGCCAAGCAGAATAACGGCAATTTCACGCTTAGTCATACCGAGCACCCTGAGGCTCGACAGCTCCCTGGCCCGTTCAGACAGAGTGATGCGGGCACCGTTGTAGATCATGGCAAAAGAGAGCACGCAGGCAAAAGCCGTCAGCACAAAGGTAGATGTGTTCATACTTTTGGCGATCATCTCGTCGAAGCTCCTGCGCAGGGCCTGCAACATCATAATGCCACCAATCCCCGGAGTCTGTTTGAAACGGTCATACAGAGCCGTTCGTTTCGCTCCGTCAATTTTCAGCACCGCCGCATTCAGCGCCCCGCCATCTCCGGCAAGCCGGTTCAGTTCATCGAGACGCAGGTAGGCTGACAGACCGATGATTTCATCGATCGTACCGGCCACAGGTACCTCGACTGACCGTCGGGCCCCTTGCAGAAACTCGACCCGCAAAAGCTCACCGGGCCTGACACCAAGCAGGTCGGCCAATGTGGAGGTCAGCAGAAGCCCATGCTCAGGCAGCTTTGCCGGATTTCCGCTGCTGCCGACGATTCGCTGCAATCCGCCGGTTTTCTGCAATCCCCTGAGCGTCTGTTGCCGTGAGCGGTACCTGGAAACGAGTCTGACCGGCTCCTCCCGGTAATATTCCGCTTCGAGCACCCCCGGCATCGAAGTGAAGCTGAAAGCGGTTGACGGCGGCATGGGCTCGTTGAAGATCACGGTTACATCCTCACGGTGCCGTATGCCGAACTCCACCTCGCTCATACGTTCGACGGAATCGTAGGAGTATCGACCTGATACGAGTATGGCGATGGAAAGGGAGATCATGGTCACCGAAAGAGCCGATTTGAAAGGATGCCGTTCGATGTTGCGTACAATGATGCGAAGCGGCACCGGTAAACGACGGGAGATGCGAGGATCGTCGAGCAGGCCGGGCCTGAAAATCGCCGGAGACTCCGGGCGCATCGCCTCGGCTGGCGGAAGCATCACGGCCCGCCTGGCGGCTGCCAGCGCCCCGGAAACGGCTGCACCAAAGCTCAGAAGTATGGCGGCAAGAGCGTTTTCCATTCTGAAAACATAGACCAGCCTCGAGAAGTTGTACACTTCGCCGTACAGTTTCAGGAGCGCCGACCCGAGCCATGCGCCAAATCCCGTACCGAGGATAACACCAGCCACCGCCGGCAAGAGGGCGAAACCGAGCACATGCAGCCCGATATCCTCGTCGCTGTAACCCATCGCCTTGAGCAGGGCTATCTGATCGCGCTGGGTGCTGACCAGCCGTTGCAGGACGACATTGAGCAGAAAGACCGCAACGGCGAGAAAAATCGTCGGCAAAACGGTGATCTCCATGCCGAGCACCCTGATTTCATCGGCAATGAAACGATCGGACAGCTGCTGGTCTCGTCCGTAAGCTCCCAGCGAGCCGTAACGGGCGAACATCCTGTCGAGATGGCGGATCACCTCTTTTTCCGAAGCACCATGTGAGAGGCTCATCGAGAGGTCGTTGAAGGCGCCGCTCATATCGAGCGCCGATTCAAGTGCCTTGCGGCCCATCCAGAAAACCCCGAACCGCCGGTTATCCGGAAAAAAGGCTCCCGGCTGCACCTCATAGATATATTCCGGCGACAGACCGCTGCCCACGATTCTCAAACGCTTCCAGCGCCCGTTGATGACCGCTCCGATATGGTCTCCCGGTTTCAGCCGGTTTGCCTTCATGAAGGGGCGGCTGACGATGACCTCCTCCGGTCTTGAAGGATCGGGCAAACGGCCGGAAGCGATATAAACGCCATTCAGGCCCGGATCGCCGCGAGCAGGAAGCGAAACCAGTTGCGCTGTAGCAGGCTCGTCGAGGCCGGGTACGTCGATGGTCACATTGGTCACGATCCGCGAACTGACCGTAGCAACCCCCGGAATGCGCCTCACCGTTTCAAGCATCGACGCCGGAGCCCGCTTGAGCTGCACAAACAGATCGGCGAACCGGTAACGGCTGTAATAATCACTGCGAGATGTTTCAAGCGAATACTTCACATTGCTCATCGAAACGAAAATGGCCACGCCGCACAGCACCACTGCCGTAACCGCCAGCATCTGCCCCTTCAGGTGCTGGATATCCCTCAGAAGTTTCCGTTCAAGCTGCCTCATTGGCAATCAGCTGCATACATGTTTCACAAGCCGGCATCATTCGCCGCGTGCATCAAAACATCGACACACCACTCTGAAAGGTATCAACGAACAGAGTTCAAAAAAACCGGTTTTCCATCAGGCAGCTTATTCGATGCCCACATCAGAACCCTCGACTGCATCAATACCATAAGCCCCGATTGTCAGCAGAGTTTCAGTAATGACAACCCGGAATTTTCCCTGAAAATCTTGAAAATCATACTTTAGATTTGTAAATATAAATTTGAGTCATTCTGAACAGCCTGGCTGATTTCTTCAATGGCTGTACACCGAAAAACGCAGAAAAAAGTTCAGTACCGAAAGACTCAGGACAGAATTACCGTTGCATGCAGCCTTGCTGTCATCCTGCGGTTTTGAACTGACTGAAATTGTATCACTATCGTTTCCTGTAATGTCACCAGTATCCGTAATCGTAAGTTTTTTCCCGTAACGCCAACCGCCACCAGGTTGGTTTTTCTGGCCATAATCCATAATCGAGGAGGTTCTCATGTCACAGAATGTCGCGCCTGCCCCTTCAGCAAAACCATCCGCCACTCCGGCAGGCAGCAGTCCGAAACCGAAACCCAACGTTGCAAAGACATCTCCCGAAACTCCTTCCGCCAGCAGCCCGAAACCGAAACCCAACGTAGCAGCCAGACCATCCGGCAATCTTCCGGGCAGTGGCCCGAGACTTGCCCCTTTTGAAACGTACAGGCGCGATGCAGTGACAGGCGGCGGATCAAAAGCGACCTCGTCAGACATCGGCATGATGACCAAACCTGTCGCAAAGAAAAGACTGATCAACATTTTTCCGGGTGGCAGCGCAAAACTCTGACCGCCGGCCATGTCAGAAGCCAGATGCGATCGATAGCCGAAGCCCTCTGACGAAGAGATCAACCGCACGAAAGTACATGTAAAATCCCGCCACGCGCGTTCAACCCCGTTTCAGATCGAAACGTCGTTCGACGCGCGGGACGGTGTTCATGTTTTCAGCCCGGATAACACCGAATCAGGCAATGCCGCCAATCGCAAATACCGGAGAGAAAAATGGCTGAAGCACCCTGCAAGAACTGCAAACTGCGCGCAAAATACGACCAGAACCCACGCTCCCTCATCGGCCGCTTCTGGCGCTGGCACATCAACTTCTGCCCCGGCTGGAAAGCCTGGTTCACCTCCCTGCCGCAAGAAGAGAAAAAGCGGATGGCTGAGCAGTATGATTTCAGGAAATATCAGTAAGGTATAAACAGCCGAAAAGGCGCCCACAGCCTGTCACAACTGAATTCACGGATGCATTCTTCAGATCGACGGGATCGAAATCAGAATTCTGTTCAAGGTAACCGGATGATCGTGTATCCGATTATGACAACGAGCAATTGAGAGAGCGCCAGTCGTGCAGTGCTGTTTCGGTTTCCAGATCGAAATCGCTGTCGAAATCGAAATCGGTTTTTCTCTGCCACCGACGAAGTGCCTGTGCCCGATCGAGTCTGTAAAACCTGCGATAGCATTGGTCTCGATTCCGTTTCCGGAGCGTTTTCTTTCTGCCAGTTATCATACTATTCGATTTCGATCTGGATTTCGATTTCGAAAAGATGAGAAGGTATACCGCTTTGAACAGGGCACTACAATCATCTCTCATTAATTCGTTGACACGGCACTATCCCTTCTTGCGCAAATGCAGCCGCTTCGGTTTACAGAGATCCTTCTTTTTCCTGGATACTCTTGCACATTTCTGACAGATGTATTTCGACTTTGAAACCGCTTCCGCAATTTCAGTAATATTTTCCTCTATTTCCTTCTTGCCGAGACGGCAGAATTTATGCTGTATCTTCATCTCCCCGTAAAATCATATCTGTTGACGTTACAGAATCACGTGCCGTTAAACGGTATCGAAAACCAGAAACATCCCCTACTGTCGTACTGTTTCATGATCGTGTATCCGATTTCGCTGTCAGGAAAAACAACAAGCATCCTGAAAATCACCGTCACACGGTTCATGTATCTCATTCCTCACTTCAGGGCACCTCTGAAACAGGCAAAGAACGACGTTTTTCTCAGTAGATCAGAAAGTCAATGGTGGATAGATTGGTCAGTGCAAGCAGTGACCGAAATCCAAATCGAAATCGTCATCGAAATCGAACAGAAGAGATTATAATACGTCAATAGCACAGTGGCTTCTTAGGAAAGTGTCATGAGCAGCCTTAGTGAAAGGCGGATGGAGCGCAGAAACCGGAATCCCGACAAGTCGGGATGAGGATTTCGAGCACCACCCAACGCAGCAATCAGGTTGCGCAATAAGTTTTTAGAGGTGCCCTTCATGCCGTTCAATCTTCCGCCCCACTCACCATGACAGCTCCGAAGGCGAAATCTTCACGGAGTTGCGGCGATCTTCGATAACCTCTCCGCTGCGCAGGGTTATGACCCGGTCGGCCATGCCTGCGATGGATACGTTGTGGGTAATGACGAGCGTTGTGGTGCCGAGTTCGCGATTGACTTTGTCGATCACTTCGAGCACGAGCTTTCCGGTCGTATAGTCGAGCGCTCCGGTTGGCTCGTCGCAAAGCAGCAGCTCGGGGCGCTTGGCAACGGCACGAGCGATGGCTACCCTCTGCTGCTCTCCACCGGAAAGCTGTGCAGGAAAATGGTTCAGCCGGTCACCGAGACCAACCAGCCTGAGCGCCTCTTCAGCCGGCATGGGATTATCGACAAGCTCGGTTACCAGCTGCACGTTTTCAAGTGCCGAAAGGCTTGAAATGAGGTTGTAGAACTGGAAGACAAAACCGATCGAACGGCGACGATACGCGGTCAGTCCGGCTTCACCACCTGAGCTGATGTCCAGACCACGGAAAGATACCGTACCTGATTCCGGTACATCAAGGCCACCGACAATGTTGAGAAGGGTCGATTTTCCGCTCCCCGAAGCTCCGAGCAGCACAACCAGCTCACCCGACCCGAATTCGAGCGTTATGCTCCGGAGCGCCCTGACGGTCACCTCGCCCATCAGGTAGCTTTTCGAAACACCTTCGATCCTGAGAACGGAATCCGCCGGTTCAAACGCCATCATGCCCCATCCTTTCAATACAATCCTTCAAGAAAAAGCCACCCGGAAGCAGCAAAGCATCAACGTAACCGGTATTCAGTCCTGTCGGCACAGCGCCATCCATCGTCAGATTGTGGTAAGCGTTTTTCATGCAAACCCTTCAACTCCTGTCAGGAACCTGTAAGGGTAAATCTAAGGAAATAACAGAGGCCTTTACCGGAAAAATCCACAGAGCCGTTCACCGTCATGCCCGAAACCATCACTTCGGCCTCACTCCCGTCACGGAATTGAGAGCCGATATGCTTATTTTCCGCTTTCTTCGTCACCGGACCACCCTGAAACCCATGATACCGACCATCTCTCTGGAAACCGTGCTCATCTTCACCGCCGGACTTGCCACCGGAATTCCCTTTGGTATGTTCCTCCGTCAGAACAAAAAGCCTCAGATCAGTCGCGGCATGGTTGGTATCGACAAATCGACGGTCAGCGGACGAGGCGCCTTCGCACTGAAAGCCATCAAGGAGGGAGAGATCATAGAGCGCTGCCCGGCACTCGAAGTGACCGACAAGGATATAGGGGGAGAGCTGCTCAATTATGTCTTCTACGGTAACGCAGAAAACAAACGGCTTGTCGCCATGGGTTACGGAATGCTCTTCAACCACTCCTCCAGTCCCAACGTCGCCTACTACCGTGAGGATAGCTCCACAGGAACAGAGCTGGTCATCTACGCCCTCCGCGACATCACCAGAGGCGAGGAAATGTACTACAACTACGGCGACGACTGGTGGAGCACACGGGGGGAGAAGGCCGCATTCTGAATGATGAACAATGAATCCTGCCTGGTATCAGCTGTTTTGTTTTAGAATTGGGTATTACGGCCATTGTCATTTTCTCGGCGCTTATCTGACTGAGAGATAATCCTTCTCTTTCGACGCATCTTCAATAACCATCAACCCGCAAAACACCTCGACATCGCCAATATTTTTCGGCGCAAGCACTTTGTTTCTGAATTTATCCCTGATTTTCATCATCAGTTCGGGATGAACGACTATGGTTTCTGGATTTTCAACGGCACGAAATCCATAAAAAACAGCAGCTAAAATCTTTTCATGAAAATGTTCGCTGCTCACCTCATACTTCCTTTCCATCCGGCTCCTTGTTTTCGTTTTATGAAATATACATGATTCACGACCAAATCAGCCCCATCTCTCAGCGACAACATGCAGGGTCTCTAAAATGTTTGTACACGAATCTCAACTGAAAAGTGCTGCCTGTGCGCGCTTAAACTTCACGAAACAGGACTTCACTTATCTGCTATCTTATCTGCTGGCCCGAATACCTCATCTCCTTTCACCGGGCACTGAAATCAGCCGAAAAATCTCATCAACTCCTTTTTTACTTACCCAGGGAATGTGCCTGGCAGCCATACCCGCTACTGTCACGTCAAGTCCAGACTGACGGATAAAGCCTGGGGTCAGCCGGGAGGCAAGGCCGATGGTGAAGTGCGGTTTCGATTTCGATCTGGATTTCGATTTCGAGAAGATGAGAAGAGACGCAGCTCTGAACAGGGCACTATACCTGAATTATTCACAAGGGCAATAAAAAAAGGTGGCATAAAATACCGCAAATGCTTATATTAAAGTTAGTTAGACAAGAAAATAAGCAGCGACATCCATGCACACCCTTTCAGAGAATATAGTCA
>Ga0233421_10000146_pt1 | contig 36552 bp, 56 predicted proteins | sample Watercolumn_Mata_3_FD_182725 | JGI IMG/M metagenome (GOLD analysis project Ga0233421, IMG submission 182725) | Freshwater microbial communities from Lake Matano, South Sulawesi, Indonesia - Watercolumn_Matano_2014_107_MG | ecosystem: Environmental > Aquatic > Freshwater > Lake | place... | reverse complement strand
AGACTGTTGTTCCGCATGCAGGGCATTTCCCTTTTTTCATTTTTATGCCCTTTGCATTGACTGCATCCTGCTCGTCCTTCATTGTAACGGACTTTTTGCACTTAACGCAATAACCTTCTGTCATTTTATTTTACCTTTTTGTATTCCTTTAACCTAAACTGCTTTTATAAACCTTCTCATTTCCCTTACAAATGCAGTTCATTTCTTCTTTTTCTTCTTTGTTTTGCATCCGCATCCGCACATTTTTCTTTCCTCCTTTTTTAAACATCCTTTCAGATGTTCTGTTTCATAAACGGAAATAAGATGACATCCCTTATTGATTCTGAATTTGTAAAAAGCATTACAATCCTGTCTATCCCTATCCCTAAACCGCCTGTGGGGGGCATACCATGTTCAATTGCATTAACAAAATCCTCATCGTAAGGATTTGCCTCCTCGTCTCCTGCACGCAGAAGTTTTGCTTGCTCTTCCAATAGTTTTTTCTGAAACTGTGGGTCATTCAATTCAGAATATGCATTTCCTATCTCCCATCCATTGATATAAGGCTCAAATCTTTCTATCAAATCCGGATTTTTTCTGTGAGCCTTGCACAAGGGAGAGGTTTCTTTCGGAAAATCAGTAACAAAAGTCGGCTGTACAAGATTCTTCTCGCATGTTTCCTTGAATATCTCTGCTATCAATAATCCTCTTGAAAGTTTTGATGCATCTTTTATCTTCAATTCCTCTGCCTTGGCTCTTAATTCTTTTTCATTCATTTTTGTTACATCTATCTTGGCATATTTCTTTATTGCGTCATACATTGTTATCCTCTGCCACGGTGCCTTAAGATTAATCTTTGTTCCCTGGTATTCTATCTCTGTTTTTCCAAGAACTTTTTTTGCGGTATATTCAATAGTCTCTTCGCATAACTTCATCATGTCATTATAGTCAGAATATGCCTGATAAATCTCAACCATCAGAAATTCTGGGTTATGCGTTCTGTCTATCCCCTCATTCCTAAAATCCTTTGCGAACTCATATACCTTGTCAAAACCTCCAACAAGAAGCCTTTTTAGATATAGTTCATTTGATATTCTAAGATATATTTTCATCTTTAAATCATTAAGGGTAGTTGTAAATGGTCTTGCTGCAGCCCCCCCATAAATCGGCTGCAATATTGGCGTATCAACTTCAATAAACCCCCTGCTGTCCAAAAATTCCTTTATCATCTTTATTATTTTTCCCCTGAGAACAAATGTCTCCTTTATCTTTGGGTTTATAATCAAATCAATATACCTTTGCCTGTATCTCAGCTCCTTGTCCTGCAAGCCATGCCATTTTTCTGGAAGCGGTTTTAATGCCTTACTAAGCATCTGAAAATTCTTTACGAGGATGCTCAGTTCTCCTCTTTTAGTCTTGAATACAATGCCTTCAACACCAATAAAATCACCTGTATCAAAAAATTTCAGAAAATCTCCCAAGTCTTTGCAATTGCTCTCCTCAAAAACTAATTGAATACTTCCAGTAGAGTCTGCTATAGGGCAAAAATTTATTTTCCCAAACTGCCTTATTGAAAGTATCCTGCCAGCCACCTTGACTTTCTGGTTTGTTTTTGCCTCGGGCTTTAAATCTTTGTTCTTTTCTATTATTTCGCCTATATTATGAGAGACGCTATAAGAATAAGGATACGGCTCTACACCTTTTTTTCTAAGAGACTCTATCTTCTTTAATCTTTCATTAAGCATCAAATCTTCTCTTGTCATTTTATCTTAAAATTCTTGTTAAGTTAAATATCTTTCCCCTTTTAAAAATGCAGAACCTTAAACTCCGAGAATTCTGCCGCGTAATTTTCTTCTTTTACATCTGCCTTCACAACCTGCGCGTATTTCGGCCCTTTCCTGCAAAACTCAATCATTTTCTCAATGTCTTGTGAATTGCCCTCAAAAACCGCCTCTATCCCGTCATCAGTGTTCCTTACAAAACCCTTGATGTTTAACTTGTCTGCCATGTCCTTTACCCCTGCCCTGAAAAAAACCCCTTTCACAAGCCCCTGAATCCACACATGAAATCTCTTTTTCATACAAGGTTAGTATCCTGAAACGAATATTTAATTATTTCTATTTATGGGGTAAATTTATAAATTGGGCATCATTTTGATGTTAAATAACATGCCGCCAAAAAAAGCATCTAAGGGCAGGAGGAATGAGGAATTAAGGAACAGTCTGAACTTTTTCTTTGTTGTTGCAGGCACAATTGCACTAATCTCATTTCTTGTCAATTCAAAAATAACGGGGATGGCTGTTTCTGAATTTGCAATGCCAAAGTATGCGTTCTGCGAAAATCCTGTAATTGAAAATAATGCAGAAGATAATTCGAGGAATATATCATGCACAGAATGGATTGATGATTCTACTGCAATGGAAAAACTTGACGGCATCTCGCTTATTCTGAAAAGGGGGAATGCTCTTGTTTTTTCTTTGGATTCAAACGAGTCAGACAGCATAAGAATAATCGGCAGTGCCACAAAAGAGGGCTCATGCATAGATATACGCCCCGATTATGAAGGCAATATGATATATCTTTTGGTAACTGGCGATTGTGCCATGGGCTCAACATTGATAGATTACATTTTCAGTAATGTAAAGGTAAAAGATGAAATCGCAGAAAGATTCAATTATTCCAATAATACAAGAATGCAGACAATGCTTATAACAACATCTGAAGCAGTCAAGATTGATGGGCTGTTTTATGACAGAATAACGAAAATAGAGAATGTAAACGAGAAGTTCATAGGAATAAATGATGCTATACCAGAACTTGCATATGAATATGGCTCTGAATACTCTGATGCGGGATTTAATTCATCAAATTCAGAGATATGCAGCAAGGGATGTGTTGTTGATGAGAATATATGCATTAAGTTTGGAACATTATGGAATGGAAGATATTGTGATGAGGAGAAGGTGTTAAAAGAAAAAAAGGAAAGAGGAAATGCATGCAAAAACAATTATGAATGCAGGAATAATTTATGCAAGAAGGGCAAATGCAAAAAGAAGTTTCTGTGGTTTTATATATAATCAATAACTAAAGGGCACAATCTATATTCGGTCAAGTTCGTTGTTAAGTATGACAATCGTATGGCTCGCAAAAAGGGTGTTTGGGCCCAAAGAAATCCTTTTGACATTCCTGAACCTTTTCAACTCCTTCTTTGGCAATCCCTTATCTTCATGGTTGCCCAAGATAAAAACTGCATTTTCCAGTTCATTCCTGCCTGATTTTCTTATGTCATCTCCTTTCCTGTCAAGGATGTAAAGTGTTTTTCCTTCTGCGTCCAATTCTTCAAGCAATTTTATGAATGACTTTTTCTCAATAAAACATCCAGGAAAAACCTCTGTCTTTTGTCCTTGTTTGCATTTGTAAAGCATTCTTTTTATAAGCCCTGCAACATCCTTCTTGCTTAATGGCATTTCTGGATGGTAAACAAACTCGAGGTGTTGCGGAGGATTAGGCGGCCCGTTAAAAATCATATGCAGCTTGACATCCTGCCTTATGCTATGCGAAAGGAAAAATGCCGCGATTAAAGTATGGCATACTATATCCATCCTGCCCGCCTGCATCAAGTCAGTAAAATTTCCAGAGGTTCTTGCGCTGTTTGAGAAATAAACGAATTCACGCATTTTCCAAGAATTCCATAAATTTTTTCCTATCCTCTTTTATCAGTATAGAATCTCCTTCTATAACTTCATAATCATCAATGCAGAAACGCTCCTTTATCCTCGCTATTCTCTCAGAATTCTTAAGCGGTTCAAGGAATATATCAACGATACTGCTATCAGAATCTGGGAATTTATAGAAAAGAAATGTCTGCTTTGCCCATAAAGGAATCCTGTTGCCTTGTATGTCGTTAGGATTTATATAATTACATAAGGCACCAGCCACAAATGATGCTAAAAAGAATCTCTTTAGGTGCTCTGATCCTGCATGTTGCGGGGGCAAATTAATGCTGTCGCAGAATGACTCATAGTCCTCCTTTGATGCATTGATGCTGTAAACTGTCTTTTCTCCCTGCTGCTTTTGCAACAAATCCTCCTCTCTTATAGCAGATTTTTTTATGTCAAGTTCAGAGTCATAAACTGCCTTAACCTCCAGACAGATGCTTTCATCAACCTTCTTTTTTCCGTAAGTTGTTATAACATCCCTAGGATTTATTCTGCTTGACGGAGGCTGAAAATAAAGAGGCTCGCCATATCTTGTTACCATCTTTGGCTCAATCTCAAGGCTTTTAAGATGAATATTGTATAACGGGAAAAACAGACTATCAAGGGACTTCAATGTAAGCGCAGCAAGCTGCATAGCCTGCACTATATCCCCCTTTGTGTGAATATCATTGGTATCCCTAAATGTTTTAACATACTTATCCCCGTTTTCCCTTGTTATTATCTCTTCAAGTGAAGTTTCTGCCATTTTAATCAACAAATTTCCTCATGTTAATGCCGCCTCGGATTTGTGAGAATCGGCATTGCTTTTTATCTCGTCAAATCTCAACTGATAAGCATCTATCTTTTTTATTACCCCTGATATGTAAGGGTCGTCTTTATATCTTTCAAGGGAGTATTTTACATGGTCTGCCAGTTCAAGCGTCACCTCTGCCCTTTCGCGAAGCAGCGGATTTGAAAAATCAATCATTAACCTTGCAAAAACCTCATTCAGGCTGCTTTCAAAAAGCGCAACATTTTTGTCTATTTCATTCCTGTTGAACATTTTAATTAAAAATCGTCTTTGGTTTTGCTATCAAATCCGAATTATCTGCCTCATTGCTTGAAACTTCTGCCTGCGCTATGCCAATGAGTTTATTGTTGTTCATAAGCGCAATAAAATCATTCTTATTAAACTTTCCATATTCGCTTAAAAGTTCTCGGAATATCGGTGAGCCGTGAAGGACTTTTGCCAAGGCATCGTCACTTATTTCTGCTGTTGGCATTATTCTTGTGATAATCTCAATGGGAACGAGCATCTTTTCAATTTCCTTTGGATTGCCTTTGCTGTATTCCTTTACTGCATCTGTGAATTGGTAAAGCGTCACGGAATCCTGCTCATCAAATAAGGATGCATGGGTTCTTCTCAGTTCAGTCATATGTGCCCCTGTTTTAAGTTCTTGGCCTAAATCATGAATCAGTTTTCTCACATAAGTTCCTGCCTCGCACTTCACACAGAAAAGAAAGTCCTTTTCTTCCTGCTCAAGGATGTCAAACCTCTTTATCTCCCGCTCTCTTTCCTCCCTCTTTACCCTTGATTTTACAGGCGGCAATTGTTTTATCTTGCCGAGAAATTTTTTTAGTATCGCATCCTCGATTTTTTTCCTTTCAATATCCTCGTGAATATGCATTACTCCAACATATTCCTTGTCGCGATGAATAAAATAATCAAGCAATCGCGAAGCCCTGCCAAGAAGGACAGGAAGCACGCCTGTTACTTCGGGGTCAAGAGTTCCCGAATGTGCCGCCTTGCTTACCCCAAGCGATTTCTTGATAAAATCAGTCACTTGAAATGATGTCGGTCCTGCAGGCTTGTCAATCACGATTATATACCTGTTAAAATCAATATTGTTTTCCATGATTAAATTAGAAATAATAATCTTTAATATTTTGTTATTTGGGGGGACTACACGCCCATCATTGTCTTTTTATGGACTTCCTTCTTTGGCTTTATAATATCCTTCTGCTGTTTCTGGATTTCCTTTTCAAGCAGCTTCTCTTCTTTCTTCAATTCCTCTGTCCTCTCTTTTTCCTCTTCCTTTGCTTCTTCCTGCTTCTGCTCATCTGCCTTCGCCGCCTCCTCTGCCTTTTTTGCCTCTTCTTCCTTTTGTGTTTGTATCTTCTCTGCCTCCTCTTTTCTCTGCTGCTCTTTTGTCTTTTCTATCTGTGCCTTCTTTGAAAGTTCAGCCAATTCCGCCTCAACAACACCATCACTGAACTTTGCTGCCCTGACTTTAATCTTTACAGGCGGGTTCTTTATGCTTCTTGCCCACACCGCCTCATTCAGCCATTTGCTTAATTTGATTTTCTTCTTGTCCCTGTCGTATATCTTCATATGCCTCAGGAGGAATTCCTTTATTGCAGTTACCGCCTTTTCCGCCCTTTTGTAACTTGGAACCTTGGAAATCTCCTTCCTTAAAGGGATTATGTATTCTCTCTCAAGAACTTTTTTTCTTTCTTCCTTTTTTGCCATCTTACCTTATGTAATTCTTGTCCTCTCTTCTCGGTTTTATCCTTAATTTTGTCCTTCTCCAGTTTCTTTTTACTGCTGTCAATCTTGAAGGATGAATCCTCTTGCCCTTGCCAAATACCTTCAGGACAAGCCAAAACGGAGCCCACCTTGTCCTCTCGCCCTGCTTTGCAAGATGCACTTTCCTTGATGTCAATTTTGAATGCGCCATTTTATTTTATAAAAAATATATAGTCCTTATCTTTGCGGTTTTTAAATTCTGCTATTCTTGTTTTCATTTTTTGAATGTGAACCTTGTCCTGCCTTCCTTTACCTCTTGGAGTATAATCTTAAAATCATTATCATTTAATTTTTCCTTTATATGCCCCAACTGCGCCGCCTGCGCGACAAATGCAATTGCCTTGATTGCTGTTTCAGGATGGGCAATCTTGACTGCGCCATACCTTGAAATTGCCTCTTTGCTCATAAACTGCTTTGCGACTGATTCAATCAGGGCTATCTGCTGGTTCATCTGCTGCATCGCCGCCTGCTGCTCCTCAAGCTGGGCAATATCATTGTTGCTTATTTCCTGAAGCTTTTTCTTTCTTATTTCCTCAATGCTCATTTTAAAAGAATCATGTCAAGAACACTTGACAAAACCCTATATTTTAGTATGTGGTCGTGTGTTCTTGAGCATCCTAAAAACCCACGACAAAACAGAGGTTTTTATGATTTCAGGGACTTGGCAACACTCTCAAGGAATTCCTTTCCCTTTGCAGTAAGTTTCCTGCCTGCCCTCTTTCCCTTAACCTTCTCGATAAGCCCTGCTGCCTCTGCCTGCTGTAGTATAATCCTTATGTTCTTTCCTGAACCCTTCTTGAACCTGCTTGGCTTCATTCCCCTGTTCTGCTTTCCCCCATATTTCACACGCAGGCGATTCACGCCAACCACCCCGTGAGTATAAATCTGCCTTAATATTGAAGCCGCTCTTGTAAACCACCATTCCCTCTCAACAGGAGGCCTTTGTCTTGCCATTGATGTCTTTACAAAATATGCCCATTCAGGCACCTTGAATTCTTCCATGCCCTTGAGTTTTGCGGCAATCTCTTTAATGAGCTTGCCTGCATCAACGTCATAAACAATAGTCTCTGCCATTTTGATTTTGTATATTTATGATTAAGAGATGGTTTAAAAAGATTGTTATTTCTGGTATTGTTTAATTTGCGGGACTTTTAATAATCTAAGCCTCAATAATTTTCATAAAAGTCCCGACTATTTTACAAACCCGTTATTTCTTTAAGCGAGGAATCTTCCTCCATTTCTTCAGAAAGATTGTGAATCCAAGAATATTGGATGTATAATGCTTCCCTAATGCCTTGCAGAGATTTTTTGCTGTTTCCTCTGCCTCTTTCCTGTCCCTCGTTGCAGATTTCAGAAGGGATACCTTGACACTATCGTGTTTTTTGAATGCATTCTTGAGCGTTTCAATAAATCCGTCTGTAATTCCATTCTTCCCCAATTGAACTGTTGCCTGCATTTTTATTTTAGTTTGAGGTGCATTAAAAATGTTATTATTGCAATTGCAAAACAATAGCATGCAAAATAATGAAATTTCCTTTTTTCTATGATTTTTTTCAGGGCTAAAAGCGAAAGGAAGCCGATAAGAAATGCAGTGATAAACCCTGCTGAAAGTATTTTGAAGGGTATATCACTTGAGATTAGTTCAGGCAATTCAAGAAGTGAAGCACCTAATATTGCAGGAATGGCGATTAAGAATGAAAACTTAAAGGCATCCTCTTTTTTTATGCCCATTATTAATGCAGTTGATATTGTTGAGCCGCTTCTTGATATTCCGGGCAGAAAGGCAAACCCCTGCATAAGCCCTATTGAAGCCGCTGTCTTGTTTGAAAGATTCCTTCTCTTCTGGTTTTTCTCAGAGAATAATAAAAGAATTCCTGTCACAAAAAAGGATATTGATACTGCCAATAAGCTTGAGAATGCCCTCTCAAACAGATTTTTTAACGGGAATACAACCAATGCAGTCATAATTGTTGCCAGTGTTATAAAAACAGCCAGTTTGAAGTCATCTGTTCTTGTTTTCCATCTTAATACTGCGCTGATAATTCTTACTATGTCATGCCTGAAGAATGCCAGTATGACAAGCAATGTTGAAAAGTGAAGCCAGACATCAAATGCAACAGGAACATCAATGTTCATTAACTTCTGGGCTAAAACAAGATGCCCTGAACTGCTTACAGGAAGCCATTCAGCAATGCCCTGAATCAATCCAAGAAAAAATGATTGGGAAAGAAGCATTTTATTTAAGGTTAAATCCCCCTGCGGGCAGTGCCTGCAGGATTTCCTGCTCGGCAGATGAAAGTTTTATCCTGCCAAGCTTTTCCTTTATCATCCTTGAGGCATCATCTTTTTTTATTCTTCCGGGCAATATTGTCATTATTTTTTCCCCTGCAGCTGATTCGGGCACAGCCCTCAATATGCCATTCTGGATTGTCAACACAAGCTTCAATTCTGCCTGTATCTTTCTTATGCTGCCGGAAACATTAAATGTCCCTTTCCTGTCGCCCTTGCTTTTAAAAATTTGAGACGGCGTAAATACGTGAATTTCTGTTTTCTTCATTCCCTTTTTCCATTGCTGGCTGAATGAAGCGCAGAATATTGCCGCCTCTTTTACATCATCCTCAGTTATATTTTTGCCTTCTGATTTTATCACAAGAAATGGGGAGCCGGGCAATGCTGTATGAAGGATTATATCCTCTTTGTCAATATAATTTTTTACTACATCCTCGTTCTGCTCCGCTGACTTGCCCCCAATAACAATTTTTCCTGATGATGTCATAAACCACCTAAATCTTTCATACCATTCTTTTGCAGCCATAATCAATGAACACAGGAATAAGTTAAAAATTTAATCCTTGCGCCCAGATTCCTTAAGGGTATAGATAAAATACCAAAAGTAACTATTATATAATAGTAAAATATTTAAATTAGTATTTTGCATATGCAATATGACTCAAGAATGTTTAATAGCGGGGACATTTATTATGCCCATCAAAAGGAATGAAAGGGTAGTTAAAGTCACTAAAAGAGGCACTCCTAAAAAGGATATTGCTAAGAGGATGCAGGAGCATCATACAGAATATCTATCAAGGCTTTCAGATGCCGGGATAAAGACGCCTTTCTTAGACTCTGATATTCATTATCAGGACGGAATTTACCACCTCAGGATATTCCAAAAATATTTACCTCTCAATTCACAAGTATACAACATACTACAGCAGGATTCCGTCGAAAATATGCAACTTTCCGTCGGGAAAGTGATTATGGAATTATTGAAAGTAAAGGAGTATAATTCAAAACATCTAGAACAAAGGCTGGGAGCAAGTGGCAAGCCATCCAGCTGGTTTGTGGAGAATGATGGGGCTGTATTAGTGGATACATTTCCGCCATTTTATGACAGCCCCTCTACCAAAGGAGAGGAAGTGTTAATTTCATATTTGGGTTTGCCTCCTTTTTCCAGAATAATCGCAGGATTTCTCAAAAGAAACTATTTTGAGTTTTCCAGACAAATCAGGAAAACTGCAGCAGGAGCCTACAATCTGTCAAATGGCTGTAAAAATGAAATAACTGATTTTATCATAGACAAAATTGAAGAATTATTACCAAATGAGGCACCGCAAGTCCTTAAAGAATTGGACAGAAAAACATTTTATGACCCAGGTTCAGCCAGATTTAAATTTGGAAAAAAGGCAGTTAAAATCCTATTCGATAATACTCTCTATATACCGAATTTTTAGGTATTTACTTGTACCCCATAATTCCTAAGATAAAATTACTTCGGGATTTATATACCCCATATTATCTCATGCAGGCAGGCATGCTTTTTCTTGATTTATGGTATTTTATGCACAAACAGCAAACTCCATGCCTCTCGCAATTAAAATCTTCACAGGGGCAGTCCTTCTCATTCTCTTTCCTGTTCAGGCATTCAGCGCGCATTTTACTCCCCTTTTCTCGATATGACATAACTGAATATTGAATAATTCTTAAGCCAAAGGAATGATTTTGTTGCTCTCGTGTTTGTTATTGAGTCCTGCGCTATATGGAAAAAGAAACCAAGAAAAACATAAAGGAACATTGTATCAACATACAGGTAAAGGAAGAACACTATCACAAGCGTGTCAACTGTATGGAACAGATAAAACTTCCCTTTGTATTCATCCGCCATTTTCCACCAGTATGCCAGAATCTCCCTCACAGAATCCCTTTTTTCAGGCAGGTCATAAAACAGATGGTCAACATCAATAAGCAATGCAGACAGAATCATCACAAAAAACTTAACAAAGGAAAAGCTGTCCATTATTGTAAAGAATATTACAACCATTATGTAGGTTATAAGGAAATGCCTTACCAAATTCATATCTATTAAAAACAAAAAAGGTATTTAAAGCTTATCTGAGGTATAAGGCAATGGACTTAAAAGATATAATTGGGTATTGCGCAACACAGGCGAATTTAGTTTATACAAGCGTTAATTCTGCGGTTTCAAGATATGCGCTTGGCTTGGGCAACGAGATTAACAGGCCAGAGATAAGAAACCTAATCAATACAGGACATCCTGTTGGGGCAGTTGTTGCTATTGCTGGCGGGTTTATTGTTTACAATCGCGACAAGATAAAAGGCATATTTAGAGCAGAGCCAACAAAAAAGGATAATCTTGAAGACAGAACAAAGAATTTGTCCTAAACCTTTCTTACTAAAGGCCCTTTTTCCGTGTCGTCAACTGAATATCCCATCGCCTTTATTTTTTCCCTCAGCTCATCTGCAAGATTCCATTGCTGCAGTCTTCTTGCTGTCTCCCTCTGCTGGACAAAATCATTCACTTCTGCAGGAATTTCTATCTTGTATTCCTTGTCCAGCTGCAGGCCAAAAACCTTGTCAAAATCAAGAATCAACGCATATTTTTCTGCGTTATCTAAGTAATCTGATTTAAGCAGGTTATGAAAAAAAGATAACGCCTTTGGCATATCCAAGTCATCATTTATTATCTTTATGAATTCCCTCTTGTAACTGCCGATTTTCTCGGTGTCTATTCCAGTAACTTCAAGATTCCTTTTTATTTCATCAATCCTGTTCTTAAGATTCCTGTATGCATTCTGCGCAGAATTAAGATTCTCCTCTGAAAATATTATCTCGCCGCGATAATGTGCGGTGAGGCAGAAATAGCGGAATGCAAGAGGGTCAAATCCCCTTGTTTCAAGATTATTCAGATTGATTATATTGCCTAATGACTTTGACATCTTGCCCTCGGGCATTGTGAGAAAACCCATATGAACCCAGTAGTTCACAAATTTTTTTCCTGTTGCCGCCTCTGACTGCGCAATCTCGTTTGTGTGATGCGGGAATATCAGGTCAATTGCCCCCGAGTGAATGTCAAAGTTCTCGCCAAGATACTTCATTGACATTGCAGAGCATTCAATATGCCAGCCGGGCCTTCCCTTTCCGATTTCTGTCGGCCAGTATGTATTGCCGTCTTTTTCAGTGTAAAACTTCCACAACGCAAAATCCCTCGCCTCCTCCTTGTCGTAAGTGTCATTGCTTATCCTTGACTTTTGCTCTTTGCCAAGCTTAATCTGTGCAAGCCTCCCGTAATTCCTGAATTTTGAGACAGAAAAATAGATTCCATCCTCGGCCTTGTATGCATACCCCTTTTCAATAAGCCTCTTTATCAGTTCCACCATCTCTGGAATATGCTGTGTCGCATGGGCTATTATTTCAGGGCGTATTATGTTAAGCTTCTCCAAGTCAGTAAAGAATATGCCCTCATACTTTGATGTCAGGTCCTGCAGTCTTATTCCATTCTCGCTGCTTCGCTTTATTATCTTGTCATCAACATCAGTTATGTTCATCACGTGCTTGACATTATAGCCGTTATAGATTAAAACCCTCTTTAGTATATCCTGGGAAATATAAGTCCTCAGATTTCCTATGTGGGCATAATCATAAACAGTAGGCCCGCACGAGTAAAAGCCAATAATCCCCTTTTTTATCGGCTTTAACAACTGCTTCTTCCTTGCAAGGGTATTGTAAAGGTATAATGGCTGCTTCCTTTCTGCTCTTGACAACTGCTTTATCTCCTTTTGCCTTGCGGATATTGTTTTTCTGACTTCCTTGGTTAATCTTTGTTTTCTTTTTTTTGGCATTTTCATAATAGATTTCTCAATTTATTTGTGCTTTTTATTAAGGCTTTCCTTCCGCCTTTAAATACCTCTAGTGTTATTGTCCTATTATAATTATATTTTTTTAATACAAAAGCTATTTTTTTCCATTTTATGTTGCCCTCTCCTATCGGGAGATGCAAATCTTCTTTACCGCCAAAATTATCACTTACATGAACATGCACAATTCTTTTTGAAAATTTTTTAAAATACTCTTCTGTCTTGTTTTTTCGATATTTCAAATTTGCATGGCCTATATCAAGGTGCAGCTTTAATTCTGGTAAGGCTTTCATTAGCTTGCTTATAATTCCAATATCTGTTACTGGTTCGCAATTTTCTATCATAATGTCTATATTGTATTTTTTTGCTTCTTTCAGCAATTCCCTCAGGGAAGCGATAAAATTTTTCAATAATTTTTCTTCCCCTAGGAAAGATGTAAAAGTAAAGGCATGGATATTGACAAGTTTGATACCAAGAGCTGAGAAAATTTTAAGATTTTTCCTCATTACTTTGATTGTTGCTTCTCTAAACTCTTTTAACTCATCCCCAGCAGAAAGATACCATGATGTGTGGCCTACCGCAAAAAGATTGTTTTTTTTCAGGCTTTTTTTAGCCTCATTTATATCAATATTTTCGTAATCTGCCTTTCCCTCAAGTGTAATATCAATGAAGTCAAATTTATTTCTTGCTGCATATTTTATTTCCTCTCTTAAATCTTTAGCGGGGTTATTCATCATCCCGAATTTCATGATTATAAGAAGAGGATGGTTATTTAAAAATCTGTTGGGGTTAAAATTGGTTATGAACTTTATTCTTCTTGTGCTGCCGTGTCTTCAATATCCTCAATTTTTATATTTACTTTTCTGCCGTTTTTCCTTACTATCCTTGCGGGCGTGCCGACAACAGTGCAGTTATCCGGCACATTCCTGTTTATTATGAATGTATTTGCCCCTATCTTGGCGTTATCGCCTATTTTTATCGGGCCAAGCAGGATTGAACCCGTTCCTATAAGCACATTATCGCCTATTGTGGGATGCCTTTTGCCCTTGTGCTTTCCTGTTCCTCCTAATGTCACATTATGATACATTACACAATTTTTTCCTATTTCTGCTGTTTCGCCTATCACAACACCGATGCCATGGTCAATAAAAAAGCCCTTTCCTATCCTTGCGCCTGGGTGAATCTCTATCCCTGTAAGAAACCTCATTATCTGGGAAATTAATCTTGGGATAAACGGGATATGAATGCTGTAAAGGGGGTGTGAGAGGTATCGGTGTATGACTATAGCATGCAAGCTCGGGTAAAGCAAAAATTCAATGCCCCTTGCCGCAGGGTCATTTCTGAATATTGCCCTTATGTCCTCAAACATTTTTTAAGTTAACCTTGGTTTCTGATTTGTTCACTATAGTTAACTTTGATATTTAAATATTTCTGTTGCACAAGAATCGGAATTTCTTCTCTTAAAATGATTTAACAGAAAGCCCTGTAAGCCCAGCCCTGCTTCTTTACCTCAACCTGGGTTTCTGCCCTGTCAATGTTGTTAATTTTCAGTTTCAGCGTAAAGCTGAATGTGGGCGTTTCTTTTGGGGGGGCAATTATGAGGTTCTTTTCCTTGCCCGAGACACCGACTACTTCCCTTCCCGACAATGGGGATTTAAACCATCCCTCTATATCCTTTTCCCGCATATTGTAAGGAGGCCGTTTATACTGGTCTGCCAGGAAAACCTCAAACCTGTAGTTGTATTCTGTCTCAACTTGGGGCTTGAATGCAAACCATATTCCCGACGGCTCATTTGGGGGGATGCTTATTATCCCGCCTGGCCCACTCAACATTATAACATCATTCCCTGTTTCCTGAAATAACTTGTTTATCTGGTCTCGCATTTTCTGTGTCAAATCCATGCTTGTTACCAAAGCACCGCACATTATTGTCCTTACAAGAACCAGTCCAAGAATAAGCATCGTTACAGCAATGACAATTATTACAATTGTCCCTATGCTCATCTCAAGAGCAGCCCTCTTTTTAAACGCCATTTTCACTATTTAATAGGATATGGGATTTATAAAACTTATGTTAATATATTGAAAGAATAAACAAAAAATGGAGCGGGGGGGAATCGAACCCCCGACACCATGGTTTCTATATGAGTTATCTCTCCACCTTCTCGAAAAGGAAGGTTGAGTGTCAAGGGAACGTAGTTCCCTTACATCTTCAGCCATGTGCTCTCCCTCTGAGCTACCGCTCCGCTTCTGAAAAAGGGGGATTAACTTTTAAATGTTTCGTGAGAAAATCCTGTTTGCTATTGAAAGAACCATCGCAATAAATGTCACCGCAAACAGGATAAGGAAGAATAACGAGAGGGAAAAGAAAACCCATGTCACAAGGGAAAACTGCCCGAGCACTTCGGTTGTGTACTGGTGAAGCAATGATGACACATACGAGAGAAACAGCATCATTGCAACAATCACAAAAACCTTCTTGGGGCTCAGGAAAAATTTCCTCATATCCTCAACATGAAAAAAGAATATCATGAACAGGACAAAGTTGATGACAAAAAAGAACAGGAATGTCAATGAAAAGAAAAGGTAAATCCTTGCAGATTCTCCCGAAAGTTTCAATGCGGCGTTATGCAGCCTTGTGAAAAGAAATGAGAATAACAATGATGTCAAAGTTGTCACAGAAAATTCGACGGGGTTTGCCGCAAATGCTACAAATCTCATATTATAGGTAAGAAAAAAGACATTAAAAAGCTTTCTTTTTTAATTTAGGAAAAATAGGCAAGCGGCTCATAGGCCACTTTTTGTTACGTCGGGAGCTGCATTCCTGTTCTCGAGGGAGACAGGAACCTTGTTTCCCGATATGCTGACATTTGACTAAGCCCCTTGCGGGTTGCACAAGCGATGGCGCCCGTTTCATCATATCCCCCATCTCAAAGCTTCTCGCATGATTCATAGCTCAACAGGGGCTGTGCCGTTTCTGTTGCGTTGCAATGCCTTGCGGCATATCATCTTTCAATGATTCGCTTCTTTCCTGCAAATGCAGGTGTGAGCGGACCTTCCTCAGAAACCCATTTCTCATCTTCCGAGAAACTTGCCTTTTCAGCGAGGGCTCCGAAAGTCAGCTGTGCCGCTTGCCTAATTTTATTATAGAAAAGAAGTTTAAAAGCTTAACTGTTGAGCTTTGCATGCGCGTGATAGCCGTTTACCTTTTCTATCCCTGCCTTGTCGCAGTATGCATCCAAGTCAAGGGAAGAGCGGGCATAAGCGCTCGGAACAAACTTGAATCTTGCTCCAAGAACACCCGACATCTTGTCCTGCAGTTCAGAAAGCGTCAATGTCCCCTTGACATAGCTTATCTCCTCGTCCCAGAATGTCGCCAGCAGCTTTATAGCATTGAGGGGATTTCTCAGCTTTCTCGCGCTGTAAGCAAAATCAACAAAATCAAGATTTTTTATCGCATCAAGATTTGCAATAACCATATTCGAGATTCTAAAGCCCCGCATCCCCTTGGCTATAAACTCGTCCTTCTCGCCTGTTATGTCGTCCTTAATCCAGAAATAATTCCTGTTCCTGAATTCATTCTCATACTTGTGGAGGTATTTCCTGCTTATTATCGGATAGAAAACGTCATATGATGCAAAATCCTTGGAGCATATTGTTACAAAATCGTCTATTTCATCGCTTGCCAGCAAAGAGGCATCGGCTGTTATAAATAATGTATGCCCTTTTTTCCTGAAATTATTGTAGCCAAGCAATGCATTTTCCTTCAAGCTTCCAACCTGCTGTATTATGTTGCATCTTTCAGAATATGTTTTCAAGTTTATATCAAGCCCTTTCTCAAGTTTTTCCTTCTCGCCCACAACATTTATATCCTCTATGTTTTTTGCAGTCACAAGGGCATGCAGAGGGTATTCTATTGCAGGTCTCATCTTCTTGATGCCCTCTATCTCGCCGCCAACCTTGATAAGCGGCTTGTATGTCCCGAAGAGATAAACCTCCCTGTAGAAAGGCAGCTCAATAACCCTGCTTAATAAGTCCTCGAGAGTTACCTTGCTCTTCCCACCGGCAAGCACAACAGCATTTACCATTTTTTATGTTTCAATTTATAGTTTATATATTGTGATAAGAAAGAATTATTTGAGATGGTCTGCTATCTTTTTTTCCGTAAAGGTACATTGCATATCTATTATTCTTAGCACCTTTTTCAATTATGATACAGCCTTCAGAAGGCATATTCAGGGTTACTGCATCATTTCTTGAGAATAACGTCATTTTGTTATCTGAGAGCACAATATCCTTAATATAATCCTTTCTATAAGGGGTGTTGATGCCCTCGGCATTAGTCCAAACCTCCAAATTAGACATTTTTACAAACATCCTTTTTATAGAATCAAGATTTTTTTCTATCCAACTGCCATCAAAATATTCGCCGCCGTTTTCCAAAAGTCCTTCAAAAATATTCTTGACTTCCTTTTCCTTAACTCTCTTTAATAAATTAAACATTTTTACAATTTTATTTTATTTAATAATTTTTCAAGATTGAACATTCCTTCCTCTTTCCTTATCCTTATAGGCACAGGATTTCCATACTCATTGACTGTCCTGTAAAACTTAATCAATGCATTATCGAGGGTATTGTTTGTTCCTATTTTATATTTCTGCAATCTCTCTTTTATACTGTCATTATAATGAAATCCCTTAGTGCAGAAATCAAGTGCTTCCCTTTTGCCAAGCTGTGCTTCTTTGTATGATTTCATTTTCTTCTTATGTGGTAAATTGCAAGAGGTGCCATCTGGGCAATTTTCCCATAGGTTTCGTTCAGGAATTTGATTAAATCATCCTTTCTGCTGAAGCCGTCGTTCAGGGCGTCTTCCTCTGTCAGTTCCATAAATTTTTTTACGACAATCTTTTCAATAATCACTGTTCCCACATATTCCCTATGACTCCTGTCATTTTCCATTGTTTCAATCAGGTTGGCTTCCCTTATGCACGGCACCCTGATAGCACCCTTTGAATACCTTATCGTGGTTTTTTTAGTGCCGTCTTTCAATAATTTGATAAACCTGTCATGCATGCAAACGCCGTTGCCTGTCTCTATGTGGTACTTTATAAAATCCCTCCGGACTGCGGAAAGCAATGTGTCCAGGCTCTGTGAAGTGGTGTATTCTTTCATTTTAATCAGCTGCTGCGATATTCTATATCCACTGACAAAAATTTATTATGCCTTTTGCAATATTCCTCTTCAAGCTTGCTGGCAATGCTCGTTGCGAGTCCCATATAACCATTGTTTTTGAGATTAACCTTGAGCATGCAGATGCTGTTTTCTATATTCATTATCCTTTTCCCGAGAATACGCCCAAGCAATCCGCCAAATTTGCTTTTGTATACATGAAAAGAGCTAAAATACTTTGTGTCATCCACCCTGTAAAATTTAAGGTTGGTATTCTCTATTTCTTTTCCGATTATCCCTGCAAGCTCCCCGAGGATCTTTCGCCTCTCGGCTGCTTCAATTCTATTGTCTATTATTCTCACCATGCCAAACCACTCAGAAACAGCTGAGATGCCTGAACACCCCTTATATTATCAGGAATTCTGTTGTTTCCTGTTTTTAAACTTTGCTTTAAACTTACTCTGGTGCATTAATTGGGCTTAATAGGCAGATTTAAATTGTGATGAATATAGAAACATTTATGATAAATAATCCATTGCTAATTTTGACAATTATCCTTTTGATTGGGTTCTTATCTGGGCGCTTATTAAAATACCATCTTAAAAAAAGGAAAGTAAAAGTTTTTTCTGCTTCTTGGACTAACAGCTATCTTATTTCACTGATTATACTTTTAATAATTTACCAAGGAGTTAACTATCTTTTATTTGATAAAAAACCTAATTTATCTCAAATAGTTGGGGGAATACTTTTTTTGGTTTATATCTATTTTTACTTTAGAGTTATAGCACCTTTTTTTAGTTCAAGGATAAATAAGTAGTTGGAATTGATTAACCTTTCATCAGCTTTATAGAATTCTAAATCACCACTTTATGTTTGTCTCTTTGACTTCCTTTGAATGAACATCCAATCTTCCTGCCTGAAGGCAGTCAAAACAAACCTGCATTCCCTGTTTTGTAAGAATTTTTCCTGTATCCTTGCACTTCTGGCATACATACTCCTTATTGCCCTCGTTTTCCATAATTACGCTTATTATCAACTATTTATAAATCCTTTTATTGCAATTGATTAAAAGATTATTTAAAAGGCAGATTGCTTGATTAATCACAAAAAATGCCGGAAAAACCTGTAAGCACAAAGGAAAAGATGATTGCTGCGGCAGTCCTTGCGGCACTCTTTTTTGCCTTTTACAATATTTTTTCTTATCTTGTAATGAAAAAGCTGGATTTTCCCGCCTCACTCTTCGGGGCAAGCATTTTCTGGATAATGTATTTCATTATACTGGTTTTAAAGGGGAAGAACACTGGCAAAAAGAAAGGGAAATAGGATTTATCTTACTCTTGTCAAGAGGGGTTTTCCTTCTGCGTATGTGATTGATTCCAAATCCCTATAGAATGATTCACTCGCAGGCTTGCATAATATTTTCAGTATATCTTTTTTGGCTTCTAAAATTAACATAGACATTATACTTTTTGCATTCGCTTCCCTGCTTTTAGTCCTTATCCATATGTCTAAATTTTCATACCTGTTGGCTAATGTTACAATTTGCGCAGATGGTCTCGCATGCAAGCCATCTGGGGCATTGATTTTATAGTTCTCTGAGTGATACTTTGTATACTTATTCCTTTTATAGTTGCCTCCCCTAGTCAAAACAGGCGTGCCTATTATCGGGGCTATCTCTTCCAATGCCTTTTTTGCCCTTGTCCTTGGAAATGCATAGAATATCAGTCTTTCCATATATTTAGGAGAATACTTTTTCCACATCTCTGCATCATTTGGGCAGAATAAAACATCCTTGTAGCTTACAACGGCAGTCGTGATATTATTTTCCTTTAATACCCTGATTATCTTATTAGGGTCTATCTCTTCTTTTCCCGCTTCTATTTTTCTGTTTTCATAGGGTTCAAGGCATTTTTTTATTCTTTCCTTAAGCGACTTTGTTCCCTTAAAATAGCCCTTATTCCTCAAATGCTCTATGCTCGCAATAATCTCCTCGTCGGTTTCATGCAAGTCATGGATGGCTTTGTTTTTGTCATATGAGATGTTTATATCTTGCGCGTCATTCAATCCATGCCCCCCCTTTATCTTAATGGCGCTTTTGGTGTATACGGCATCAGCTATGAGTTTCTCTCCGCCATCGTGGGCTACTTCATGCAAATGCTCCAGTATGCTAAGCAGTGTCTTCATTTTAAACCTAAAACGATTTTAGATTAAGTCCAAAAACGCTGTTTTGATGGTTTTTAAAGGTTGTGAAAGAAATTCTCTGGTGCGTTAATTCGTCTTTCTTTTTAATCTTGTAAATAACCAAAGCCAGAAATGGTGGATTTCTTTATTAAACATTAAGATTATTATGATTGTTGGAATGCCCCACCAAATAGCAGGAACTCCTAAAATTATCATAAGAAAGGAAATAATTTCTTGTATAAATACTCTTTTACAACCCAAACGTATCTTGGAACTCCTTCATCTTCCTGCATTTGTCAAGGAACTCATTGCCCTTGTCCTTTATTATGAGGTATATGTTATTGTTGTCCTTGACTTCCTCTATGACATGCTTTGATATGAGTTCTTCAAGGTAAGAGCGCATAAGCTTGTGCGAAAGGTTAACCTTGTACATCAGATGGGTCTGCTTTATCCTTCCCTTTTTGTCGGATATAACCTTCAGTATATCGTTAATTATGTCAATTCTCGTGCGTCTCTTTTTGGCCATTTTATCCCTTTTTGACAATCAAGTAGTAGCTGTAAAGCAAGAGCAGGTAACCAGCTGACTGCAGGATTTCAGAGGCAACATACATGCTTAAATCAAGAAATAAGAATATAAAAACTATTTGGCTCATGAGCAGAAGCGCAAAACTGCAAAGTATAAGGGCAGTTTTCCTGTTCCTGTTCTTCCTGTAGGTTACACCATAATAATACACTATATGAGAAAGCAGTATTACCATCGCCATGCTGAATGCAGGATATGCATACGCGCTGAGTATTGTTGTCGCAAACAGCAGGAAGAGCATCAAAGGAATCTTGTTCTTTTCTCTTGATTTGCTGACAAGCCAGTAAACGCCAAAAAATCCAGTAAGCATAAGGAATCTGTAAGAAAGCTGTCCCAAAATGAAGAGTATATTTGACTGCTTCATTATCCGATACACCACACTGAAACAGCCAAGAGTGGTAACTGCAATCGAGGGGTAATAGATAATTACACTTGTAAGTATCTTTGCAACAAATGCCAATGAGATAAGAAGCAGCGAGATGCTGAACCATTTGTAATTTGATTTCTTGCTGAACTTGTAAAGCTGGTAGCTGTAAAAAGATATGAATAATGTTGTCAATACTGCAAATATGTCAAAAAAATTGTCTATTCCATAGAACCAGTAAGGGCTTAGAATGATTTCAACAGTCTCCGGACTGAATGGTGATACCATTACTCAATTTCCACAAAATTCTTTTAAAAAGCTTATGAAATTAAGTTTCAGAACTCTCTTCTATACTATATTTTCACAAGCCCTTTATATACCCTTTTCTTAGGCATTTCAGGAAAAAATGGTGATAAAAAAAGTTGCGAGTACTGATACGAAACTTTTTGGAACTCATGAAATCCTTGATACAAAAAATAGGGTGTATCAAGGCCTCATACTTAAGAATTGCCTTAACTGGCTAAATCTTAAGGAAAGAATGCACTGGCTTGGAAGAAGGAAGGAAGGGCTGCTATAATCGTTCTAAATACCTCATACCTCTTTTGAGACCCTTCCCTTCCCCCTCTTTTCTGTTGTTTATTCTTTAACTGCCTCTATAATAAAAAGGGGCATACCTTAGTTAATATCTGCACCATCTTCAACTTCTATTTTTTTTATTATTCCATACTTGCCTGTAAAATTCTCAAATTTGCCTTGGCATTCTAAATACTCGTTTAATTTAATTCCCATAAAATTCTTCATGCTTTCAATTATTCCTAAAGGTTGGTCAAGTTCCACTTTGTCATTTTCTTTTACAAGAGGCTCGCCACCTTCCTTGTCTGATCTCCAAAACTTTCCAATCATAAAGGATTTCAGAACATAAAAATTCTCTTCCAGCTTCTTGACTGGTTGAGCAGAGGCAGGCATAATTTTGGGTTTAGACTCAGATATTATTTTCTGTTTGCCAATCTCTTCTATGCTACCGTATCTCTTAATCCTTATTTTTTCTTCCTTATCTGCCAATTCAAGTTCAATAATGCTTTCAGCTTCCATAAGCTTTATTATTTCCTCAAGTTCTTTCTTGTTTATTGCCATATCATTACGATGCTGTTACAATTTAACTACCAAAATCCCACGAGAAAGCGTGAGGCTTACCACCTCTTTGTATCCCAAGTGAAGATAGTTTTATAAATTTTTTCTAAATTTATATAGCAATGTTTTTAAATCTGAAAATTAAAGGGATTAAATGGACAAGGAGATAGGGAGAATAAAAAAGAACGATGACACAGACATTGTTGTCAGGGTTGATGACTACGGCGGAAAAAGGGGAGTGACAATACGAGAATTTATGACAACTGAAAGATACACTGGATTTACAAAGCAGGGAACAAGAATTCCTGCAGAAAAGTGGTTTGAATTCCGCGAGATTATCAACAAGCTTGATGTCAATGAAGAGGATAAGGAAAAGGCAGAAGAATCTTAAAGTGTCTTCACCACTTGTGCTTTGGATTTCTTGGTATTATCATCCATGCAATCAGATAAGCAAGAACGCCAAAGCCGAATGAGACGAGTGTAAGAATAACCCACACCAATCTCACAACCACTGGGTCAATTCCAAGATACTCGCCAATTCCCCCGCATACGCCTGCAATAATCTTATTTTTTGAGGATCTATACAATCTCTTCATTTCCGATTTTATACGCCCCCTTGAAAATTATCCTTAAAATCAGTGTCACATACCCAAAAGCGAGGAAAAATGCGAATATTCCCTCGAGATTTGGATAGAGGATATTTGCGAATACCTTGAAGAAGTTATTCTCTGAATATGGAGTAAAAAGATTCAATGCCATCACGATAATCGCAATAATCCCTATTATAGCCATGCTGTTTGCTATCGGCTCTATAATCCAGTAAACCCTCTTGAAATTTGACTTAAGGTAATCAGCATAGCCAAAAAATAATGCAAGCCCGAACAGGAGATAGAGATTTGCGGATAACAATTCTGTAAGCGTCTTGATGAAAAGGTTGTCAACATTTGCATTGACTGCATTCAGGATAACTATCACAAGAAAAATGCACAATATCCCGAAAGAGGCGGATATGAGGGGCAATAAAAAGCCGCGAATCCTGCGGGGATATTTTTGGGGTTCTGCCCCTTTCTTTTTGGCTGATTTTTTCTTCATAATGCCGATTTCCTGCCTCACCTCTCCTGTTCTTTTTCTCAGGAATCCAGCAAAACTTCTTAGGGCATCACGAATCTCCCCTCCGACAGAATGCCTTTTCACCCTCTTTTTCGCCATCCAGTAGATTAATCATTTGCATTATTTAAAGGTTGCGAGCAGAACAAAAACATAATTTTACTAAATGACTAATAATAGATTACTGGCTCTTCCTTATATGGAAGTACAATCTTGTTTATCTCTTCAATGCTGTCAAGATTATTTGCTTTTATCATCTTGTTTGAAATTGTGTATAAAACATTGTCCATGTATAATGCCCTTCTTACAGTATTTTGCCATTCAGGATAGTAATATTCACTTTTGTTCGCGCTCTCATTCTGATGAGTCACATTTCCCTTTAACTGCAGTCCATTAGTCAAATCAACATTAAAGACATAAGCGCCATTGAATTCGTATTTCCATTCCTCATATATTGTGACAGGAATAACAAGAAGGTTTTTCGACTTGCTGAAAAGGAATGCCTTGTGGTCATTCAATGCCTCGGAATATGTTCCTTTGCCTCCGATAATATATTTTGAAATCTCTATGGGATTTGAAAAATTGGTTATATCAAATAATGAGAGCTTCATGCCAGTTATCCTGCCCTCTTCACTTGCATCCCTTCCAACTCCGATAATGTGGTTCTCATCATATGGATGCAGGTAATCTGAAACACCTGGCACTTTGAGGTAGCCAAGAACTGCTGGAGTCTCGGGATTCTTCAAATCTATCACAAACAATGGGTCTGTCTGCCTGAATGTTACAAGATATGCCCTATCCTGAATAAACCTCGCAGAATAAATTCTCTCGCCCTCTGCCAAATTTTCTATATTTCCTTTTATGTTAAGATTCATATCAAGAACATAAAGATTGTTCTTTGACGGCTCTCCTGTCCTCCACGACTCGCTTGTTGTTGCAATCCTGAAATAATCATTATATTCATCCATAGAGAACTGGTTCAGCACAGAGCCCTGCACCTCGCCCTGCGCTTCGTGGCTTATCTCATTCTTGTTTACTGAAATCCTGTGCATTACTGTCTTGTCTGTTTCCTTTGCGATTTCCTGCTGCAATTTTTCATTCCTGTCCTGAACATCATTCTGCAGTTTTAGTCTTGCATCAACATCAAGGGTTTCTGAATAATCCTGAAGTATCCTGCCTATCTCATCTATTTTAGTGTAATAGGTTGAATTTGAATTCCTGATTTCTTTTGCCTTGCCTGCCAAATCTGCCGGCAGAACTGGAATGTAAGCATCATCAATAAGCTTCTCGTAATAATACCTTGTGCTTAACCTTTTCATATAGGTTAAGTAAATGTTATCCTTCGAGACATAAATATTCTGCGTATAGCCAATCATAAATGTCCTGCTTGATATCTCATTGCTGTCAATATCCAGTGCAGTTATCGTTGAGAATATATAAGACTCATCGGGCACATCAAAGTAATAGATTTCAGATGCCTGCACCTCTTTTGTACTGCCTGCCTCTGTTATCCTAGGCAGTATTATGTTGTCATAATTATAAACGGGTTGGTTGATTATGAAGTAAACATAACTGCCAATCATCCTTGATTGGAGATAATTTCCGTTTACTGATATATTATTGTAAAGCACAGGGTTGCTCCTGTCAGATATGTCATAAATCATTACAAATGACTCTGGATTGTAGTATCTTGGTTGCATTATCCCCACTTTAGCAACTGCAATGTCCCCCATTACAGAGTAATATCTCTCCTGCTCCTGCCCGAAGACAATAAGCTTGTCCTTATTGACAAATATCTCCTGTATATTCCCTGAGATGTTAATCTGCGAGACTATCTTTGCATTTTCCGCAGGGAATGCATCAACAATGACAATGCTGCTGCCTGAAACAGCATATATGTATTTGTCATCATTCTTCACAATGTCCGCCTCATCCACTCCCTCAACCTGTATGTTTGTCGTTGAGAATTCCCCTGCATTCTGTGACTCGCCTGCAGTTGTGCCGGAAGCAACAGGGGCGGCAACGCCTGTGTCTGTGCTCTTTGCTAGAGTGGTTTCCATTCCCCTCAAGCCATAATTATAGTATCCTGCCTCTGAATTCTGTTTTATAAAATCCTTGAGCTCTGAATACGATGAGAATTTTTTCAGATTGCCCTGTCCTGCAATCTGATTAGTGATGTCCTGAGGATTATAATTATAGAAAACTGTGAATATCGCGGCAAGGAATACCGCCCCGATAATAACCGCGGGCAGTATGCTCTTTAAGGTTTCATAGCCCCTGTAATATTTCGGGGCTATTATTATCGGCTTTCTTGCAAGTGTATAAATATTAATCTTATTGCCTTTCTCGCTCCAGAAAAAATCCTTTACGTCAATTATCTTATTCTTCAGTAATTTCTGCACATTATAATGGACAGTTGACAGCGGAAGGTTCAGATTTTTTGAGATGTCGCTCTCAGAGGCATTGGTGTCTGCAAGATAATCAAGAATCTTTCTCGCTGTCCTGTTGCCGAGTATGTCTGCAATCTCTTTTGATTTGCTTTCATTCATTGACGCGATGATAAACCTGTCATCCATAACCCCCCTAATTCAATGTTATTTATAAAACCTTTTTAAGCTTCAATCTTATTTGAAGCTTTGTCGCAGAATTTATAAAGTGATTAACATTGAATTGGTGGAGAGGTGATAGTACCTCAGAGCTTTTTCTGAGAATTTTAAAAATGACTGAATCAAAACTGCTTGTTAAAACTACATTAGGCACAACGATACTTGATTTGGAGAAGCGTATTGATGTTCATTTCAAGGATGATATTTATGTAATAAAGGAAGCAATTGACTTAAACCCCGGTGATTTGGTTAGCTTCGGCAATGAGTACATTGAAACAACCTTAGATGAGGCAGAGGATTATCTTGATTTAAGCCAGAGGTATATGCATGCAAAGAAGCGGGTTTCAGAGCAAAATGTGAAAGGAGAGTTTATACCCCTATTGAGAACAGAGTTATGGCGCGGAATTTTAAAAAAACAGGATAGATACAACGAATCCCTTGAGAGTATTATAACAAAAGCGACAGATGATTTTACAAAGCTGGAGTATAACGAAGCAATAAGCAATATTTCTGCTCTTTTGAGCAATAAAAATATTGAGATAAGTGAAACAGCAGTAAGAAACTGGCTAGAAGGGGAGACATTTGCGCCAAGAGAATGGCAAATATTCAATGCACTATCTGAAATAAACCCCTTATTCAAAGAATTTGATGGGAATTATCTTGGTTTTGACGGCAGATATTATAATTACAAATTCTTTGTTGTAGCAAGGCAGACAGTAATGAGACACCTCGCAAGAATGAAAGGCGAGGAATTTAAGATAAAAAAGGAAAAAGAAGCTGACAGCATCTATAAGATGCAGTTTGACGAAGAGATAGAAAATGTTGTTGCGGGTCTGATGCAGTATAAGAATAGCGAGTATTCATTAACGAGGGTTGTTGAAACACAGATTTTACCGCCTAAACATGAAAAGACAAAAGCAACAAAACGAGACCCCCAGCATAGATTACATAAAGGTATTATCCCTAATGTGCCTGAAGTAAACGTCAGAAGAAAGAATGTTGAAGAATTCTTCAGGGAGTATGCTCTAGTAAATAGCCTTTTCAGTTGCATAATAGACAATTATATGGAGTTAAGGCATAAAGAGCAAAGCGAGGAATTTCTGGCCAAAGATGAGGAAGGGAATATTCTTAAGGATGAGCAGGGAAGGGTATGGGGCTATCATGAAGCAGTAAAACAATTTATGCTCCATAAGTATAACGAGCCAGAGGCATACAAATCAGATTATTCATATAAGAGACTTGAAACTTATTTTAGTCCTGAAAAGTTCGAAAGATTAGAAAGATTATCAGAGGATATCATTAATGAAGCATTCAATGGCACGATGGATGATTCATTTGTATTGCCAAAAGGCTCCATGAAAAAGCTATTTGAAACAAATTACCGAATAAAAATGCTCAGGCCCAAGACGCTGCTTGACTATGAAAAAATTACAGACCTGCACAAAGATAATCTTGAGGCTATGAACGCCATAGAAAAGAAACAGTATAAAACTGAAAAGGACGAGGAATCATTAAAAAAACTTTATTATGAATGCGAACCAATTCATGAAAAGATAATGAGAATGCAGAAAAGAATGTCCGAGAAGTTTCCTGTCACATTCGCGGAAGAGTATCATGGTGTAATGCATATTACACTGGTGAATAATAAGAGCAAAGCAAATGAAGGCGATATTGAACGGACAATATCTACTTATAGCCTGAATGAATTTAGGGAACTCTTCAAATTAAGATTTGCACAAATTTATGATAGATAATTAAATTTTTAGGATGTTAGTGTGGACATGCATGAACAGATATTGTAAGGGGGCACCAATTAGATTTAATAATCTGAATTTTTAATTATTTGATAAAATGCCAAAGAATAACCTTGAGGGGATTATAAGGAAAACTGCCCTTGTTGCGGGGCTTGCATTAAAGGGTGGTGCAATCTATATTGCATATTACAAAGGCGGCGGGCATTTTCTTAACAAGAATTATTCTGAAGCCGCAAAATACTTTTTTCTTTTTTCTGCCCCTTTGGGTATTGCAGGGAATATTTTGCTTGGAACTTCCTGCCTTTTGTATGCAAAGGGTTTTTACAAAAAAATCTCTAATAGGTTTAACAGGATAAGGAGTGTTTATGACGCTGGATACGAGAAACAGATGCATAAGCAAAACAAAATAAATCTTATAAGGGAATTCTGCATTCCTGAAGAGAAGGCAAATGAGATTTACTCAAAGGCGATGGATGAGGTTAAGAAGGATTCTAAAGAGTTCTACCCCTTCGCGGTTTACAGGCGCGCAAGAGATGAATTAAAGAAATAAATCAGTTCTTTGTTATCTCAATCAGGTTTATCCTGCTGCTTAACGGCGGATGGGTGTAATTTCTCATCAGGCTTTTTAACATAGTTGACCTCTTGAACTTGTCAATCTTTTTCAATGCCGAGATAAGGGGCTTTTTGCCGCAGTGAACCCATGAATAGTAATCAGCATAATATTCCCTTGTCCAGTTAAGCAGCATTCCAAGCAGCAGGAAAAGAAAAATAAACGGAACTATGCCCCACATAAGAGCATATTGCTGCCTGTCAAAAAATAAAACCATAAGATAAACGAGGAACAGGATAAGAATCATTATAAACGAGTAAACAGCGCTCATAGTCCTGCCAAGAACATTAAAGTGCCCTCTTTCATGCAGGAGATACGCCTCAAGCTCATCTTTTGAGTATGCTGCTTTAAGCTTGTCCTTTGGCATGTTAATTAGAGAATTTTGTATTATTTAAAATTATTGTTATGATAGCAATGCTCAAATCATGCCCTTAGAATGCAGGATAACATAAATAAGAATCATCAATGCGAAAATTCCAAATACAATGCTCAATATCCTTGCAAACTTCCTCGCGTAATCAGAGGTGCTGGATGCAACAGCCGAATAGAAAAGGCTTGTGCTTAAAGCTCCCCAGATTGAGGCAGTTTGATATTGATTAAAATAAAATGAGTACATAAATAGGAGTATTGAAACAATGCCGCCAATAGTATAAAGAATACATGCCCTGCTGGATGATTTTTTAGATTTCATTTTTCATCAGGTTTATGGCGGCTTTATTTCCTTCGTTTTTTGGCTCTTGCCTTCCTTACTGCCTTTTTTGGCGGCTTTGCTATTGCCCCAATCATCGCTGCAGCAAGCCCAATCATCGCGAAACTTAGCCATATTGCCTCGTTTTCTCCTATTATTGCGGGCTGCTTGTATTCTGACACCGAGAAGACATAAAGGATTGCCGCAAGAACAAATACGACAAAGCCTGTCCAGAAAATTCCCTTTCTCATTTTTCAACCCCTTTTGCTTTATTCATAAGGCGTTCTGCATTTAAAAGATTTGCGGAATGAAAATCTAGCATCCATCAGGAATAAAAACTACTTATTTAGGATATAATCACATAGCTCCCCAATCTCTCTCCAGATACCCCATGACTTTTTTTGGAGCTCAATGACTTCATCTATCACACTGCTCCAGTATCTCTCGACAGAACCATATTCCTTTGAAATATTTGACCTGCTGATTGTATTAAACCCGTCAGCCCTATGCTCGATAGCCATGTCATAATCATCGTAAACAAGGAAATCCATCGGCGGAAAACAAAATCCATTCCTTTTCATTATGGAAATAGGTATTGAGTGCTGATACGCCAAATATAATTTGTTCAATCTTTCCTCCAATTGTTCAGTTTTTTTATTATTGACGCTAAATTCTGAAAAGTACAGATGTGCTGGTTGAAAATCTAATTTTTTAAGATTGCCTTTTTGTGCTTTATCATAAAGTTGTTCGGAGGGTAACAATACCAAACTACCAACGCCCCTATAACCCACCATAAGCTCGTGCAGTGAAACTGGCTTCCCATCAAGAATGTACTGAACTTCGGGCAATCTATTTTTTGAATCTACAGTTTGCACTAATTTTAACATCGGTATAAATCTATATCTTGAGAACTGTCTGCATCTTCCTTCTTTATCCGGATTTGACCACTCCTCAACTTCGATATGACCCTCACATGTTGAATCAATCACAACCCTGTCAAACATCTCAAGCAGTCTGGATTGTTCCCTCACATGATAATCTGAATTAATATAAGAATTAATTTCTAGAATTGTTTTACTATCCTCCCTAGCCATGAATAATAAAAGCAGCCGTATCTTTAAAATTATTTTGATTTAAAACCTATTTTCACAATTGCAGGAAAAACATATTATTCAACCATACCCATAAAAAGATTTAAAAATATCAGATATATAGAAATATCTCAAAAAAGAGAAAAAAATGGTGAAGAGATGCATTTATTGCAAAGCAGAGATTGAATCTAATTCTGTTGTTGATATGTGCAGGCCATGCATGCATAGGGTATGGGGCCCGCGAATGACTGACGCAATTGTCTCGGGCATGCAGAAGGAGAAGGAGAAAGGCAACATGGAATTAGGAAGAGTCGGATGCGATTCCACTTCTGAAGAAAGCATAAAGGAAATGCGAAAGCAGGTTATGGAGAATTCAGGGCTCGGGTAAAAACAAATCAGCAAGCTTTTAAGTTATCGATTCTTACTTATTTTGGGAGGTGAATAAGTATGAACGAACATCTAAAAGATGGAATGAATATGCTTGGGCTTGCTCTAACAACTTTTACTGTTTTTATGACAATTGCAAAACCCTACACCTTATTATTTTGGGCTACTGGTATTGGTTCTTTATTTTATGGTTTTCTCACTGTTTTAGAGATAATCAAATTTTTTAAAATGGGGGGGAAATAATTTTTCATTTTTAGAAATCACAAGATAAAAATATACAAAAGAGTTAGATTTTTATATTCCTTTTTATTAACTAAAATATGGCAAAAGAGGAAAAAATAGGTTATTTCCATAAAAAAATACATAAACTTGATATGTGGGATATGCAGCTTATCAAGATTGCTGTTGCTTCGGCGGTTCTTCTTATATTGAAAATGTTTCCTGTGACAATGTCATGGGTTTACAAGACAAATGTATGGTGGTTTTTCGCTGCAATGGTAATATTCGGGGCACGCCCATTCTACAAGTGCTGGGTTTGCAATTGATTTTTTTAGGGCAAGGTTTTTATATGGAATTATCCTGAAATAAATAATGGAAAAGAGGGGCGGGGGAATAGGGATACTATTTGCAGTAAGTGCATTTGTTTTATTGGTTATGCCTTTCGCAAATGCATCCATTAAGGACTCGATGTCAGAGATTGAGTCCTATGCCAGTCAGTATAATTCTGGAAGTATTGATGCCGCGAGATTGATAATCTATATAGAGTATTCCCTTGAAAAGATGTATGCAGAGCTTGACAAGGGCAATGTAAAGGCATTTACCGAGGCAGAAATAAAAACCGCATTTGACGAGAAAAAGGCAACGGGCATTGAAAAAAGGAAGATGATGGAGCAGAGAGGGGAAATGGGCGGACAGTTTTATGAAAAGATTTTTGCCGCGAAGGATTTCAACATCGTCTTTACTGCAAATCCCTTCTACATGCATACAAGAGAGTATTATGAGACAAGGGAAGAGGAGGCAGAGGCATACTTCACAATCGGCTATGACATAAAGCCAAGTGAGTCTGCTGTAAGTGATGAGGAACTTGCAAATGATATCAAGGAATTTATGATAAAATTAAAATCTGCCGCAACTTCAAATGCAAGTGATGAGCTCGACTCACTGAATAAGGAGTTCATCGCTATAAAGCTTAAAGTGCAGAATGCAAATGACTGCGAGAAATTAATGCAGAATGCTTTTGGGGTAAATGGAGAGGATAGGGGGGATGATAAGTTCTTCACAATGAAGATAATGCAGGAGAATGAAACAAGATGCTATCCTGACAAGGAATGCAAGCCCGTATGCAAGCAGGAACAGCAGTGCTATAATAAGTGTGGGGACAAAGAGGTTTGCAGTGATACTTGTAACCCAGTATGCACACCACAGCAGGTATGCAATGATATATGCACTGGAGAGAACAGCACAAACTGCACAACGCAATGCTATAATAACGAGACATGCACCAATACCTGCACAAAGTCATGTCATACAGAACAGCAATGTGCAGATGTATGCGAACCCAAAGAGATATGCAAAGATGAATGCAATGATATCCAAAGATGTGAGAGCATGACAAGCGGCGAATTAAAAATAGAGGGCATATGCAAGAAGGATTACTATAATGACATATACATCAATGCATACGGCCCGACACTCCAGCGTTTCGAGTCTCTCAGCAAATACAAGCAGGAAACAGACTGCGAGTCAAGAATAGAGGACTTGGTTAAGATAAGAAAGGCATTCCAGAAATCTATCAATGATGAATTCGCAACATGGTATTTCAAGGAGTTTATAGGCAATGATACAGAAAAGATGGTTCACGGCACTTCGGGGATAAGAAAAGTTCTTGACATACTTATAGTAAATGACCAGGAAGTTTCCAATAATGTATTATGCGCAGGAATGCAGAAATGGCCCGACGGCTTTGAGGGTATTGATGTCAACTATTCAGACGATAATGCTCACCTTGAGATATGGGAAAAGAAGATTCCTGTGCACGGGACTGAATTAAAATACTGGACAACACTCTACAAATACTCATATATGCCGAACAAGGAGCTCCTCAAGAGACTGATAAATTACAAGATGTCAGAACAGGGGACATTCGGGCCGAGCGCAAAGGATGTCGCAAGGATAAGGGCTGACGAGGGCAAGATGGAGCTTGTCAACAGGTTAGCCGATAAATACGGCGGCTCATTTGACGTCAAGCTTTACCTCTATGATGGTGATGAGGCAGTCATAAAAAAATATCTTCGGGTAAACAAGGAGGATGTCATAAAAATATCAGACAGCATTGAGGGAAAAGAGGACATCTCGATAAATGTCGATTACAACTCGCTTTACTGGCTAATCCACTATTTCAACCGCAATCTTGGCGGGAATGAGATTAAAGGGCCGTACTGGGTTGGTGTCAGGATAGACGAAGGCCCAGGAAAGTTTTTCAGCGTTGTCGGCGCATTGTCAAAGTTCTGGCGCGAGGGCGTCAAGATACAGCCCAGATATGCCATATTGAAAATGTTTTTTAATGTAAAGGACATCTCAAGCCTTATACAGGAGTCCCAGTCGTCCAGCTCATCTGAACAATCAAAAGAAACGCAGGTAATAAAAGCAACAGGAGACGTTATTTTGGAAAAGGACTAAAATGAAAAAGATTGACACATTGCAGATACAGGCGGTTATCGCGGCATTGATTTTTGCATTATTTTTTCTCGGCGTGTTTTTCTCGCTGCCATTTTTGCCTTATCTGCTGATACCTCTCATTATTACGAACATTGTTTTTCTCTTTATCAACAGGACAGGCGGCTTTTTCCTTAATATACTGCTTATAGGGTTCAGCTTTTTACTTTTCGTCATATTCATAGAGTATATTGCATGCATAATCGGCGCATTCTTCAGTTTTATTCACGCATTAAGGATTGCACTGAAATACAGGAAAGGCAAAAAACAAAAGGAGATTAAAAAAGATGAAAAAAAGCCCTAAAAATAAATATAAGAGAAACAAAATTCCAAGGCTATTATTCTGGACTCCAAGGATTTTGTCAATCCTGTTCATACTTTTTATTTCCATGTTTGCCCTTGATATCTTCGAGGGAGATTATGGCTTCTGGGGGACAATCATAGGGCTGTTCATGCATCTTATCCCGAGCTTTATCATGATAATACTATTGGTTATTGCGTGGAAATGGGAAAAAATAGGGGGATGGGCATTTGTTATTCTTGCAGTATTATTCACATTGCACTTCAGGGCCTACAATTCAATCTCAAGTTTTATGCTGATTTCTTTTCCGGTGCTTCTTATAGGAATCCTTTTTATTCTTGAAGGGGTTATGAAAAGGAAAAGATAAATTTTTATAGATTTCTTGGGTTGTTAGAAGATGATAATTCCTGAAATAAAAATGAGTGAAGCAAAAAATGGCAAGGGCCTTGAATACTACTTGGAGAGAGTTGGAAAATATCCAATCATAGCGGTAAATACAAGCAGTTTGTTTAAAGGCAGCATTCCTATGCTGGAAAAAGCAAGGGAGATGTATGGCAAGAAAAAAATAATAAGAAAGGATTTCATAATGATACCAAGGCAGATAGATGAATTTACCAGAATAGATTATGCCCTGCTATTAGCGGAATACCTGCCACGAACACAATTAGAAAGATTAAGGGATTATTGCCATGTCAGGGGTATTTTGCCTTTGATAGAGGTTGGCTCTTATAAAAAATTCAAGCATAAAGAAATGATTTTGGTGAATTCAAGAAATCTGAACACGGGTGAAATAAACAGGGAAAAGGCGATTGAATTATGCAGGGAATACAAGAAAGAGGGTTATAATGTTATATACGGTTCAGGAGAGAATTCAGACATGATAGCCAGGCAGAAAATATCAGATTATGTGTTAATAGGGACTGCCTTCATGAAGGAAACCCTGCAAAAAAGATAATTTTTTGTCTTTCTTGGTTTTTAAGATTGAAAAAATGAAGGGATTAATCGAAAAAATAAAGGAAAAGAAGAATCTGTCTAGAAATGAATCCTATCTTGCAATGACAAATATTCTTGAAGATGCAGCTGATAATGAGATTTATGATTTCCTTATTGCAATGAACGAAAAGGAAGTGACTGCTGATGAACTGGTGGGTTTTGTAAATGGAATGAAATCAAAAGCAATATCAATCAGTCCAAATGTTAAAATGCTGGTTGATACATGCGGCACTGGCGGGGATTACAAGGGAACAATCAACATAAGCACTTGTGCGGCAATAATAACTGCCTCTGCTGGCATCCCTGTTGCAAAACATGGGAATTACTCAGTATCCTCAAAAAGCGGAAGTGCAGAAGTATTAGAGTCCCTTGGCTTTAACATTAATTTAGAACCCGAATACTGCAAAAAGATGATAGAGGAAACTGATTTTGGTTTCCTTCTTGCCCCTAGATTCCATCCTGCAATGAAAAGAGTGGCACCCATAAGAAAAAAAATAGGCAAGAGGACTATCTTTAATTTATTAGGCCCTCTTTGCAATCCTGCAAATCCGCAGGCGCAATTAATTGGTGTTTATGACGAAAAATTATGCGGAAAATTTTGTTATGCCCTTAAAGAATTAGGTTTGGAAAGGGCATTAGTGGTTTATGGCGCTGGTTTGGATGAGATATCAAATACAGATGAAACAATTGCTTGTGAATTAAATAATGGGAAAATAAAAAGTTATAAAATCAAACCAGAAGATTTTGGATTTAAAAGATACCAATTAGAGGATATTTCAGGCATTTCCCCAGAAGAGAATGCGAAGGAGTTAAGAGATATCTTAAATGGGAAGAAGGGGGCAAGAAGGGATATCATTGTATTGAATGCTGGAGCGGGGATATACCTCGGCAAGGGTGCTGTCTCATTAGAAGAAGGAATCAAGAAAGCCGAGCATCTGCTGGATTCTGGGAATTCATCAAGGAAATTATCAGGAATCATTGAATATTCTAAGGAATTTTAATTTTAGATCAGGCAATAACTCTTTTATGGATAGATTTTTAAAGGGATACTAATATCTAACAACTCAGGCGATTTCTGAGAAGATTAAAAATGAGTGATTGTGCTAATCAAGATGATAAAAGAATAATAGGTGAATTTATCCTTCACAATTATTTGTGCATGATTTGCGGCAAGGAGCTCGGAAACAGGGAAGAGGATGAGAGGACTTTATGCGAGAAATGCTCGCAGGCATTTGCGTTTATAATGTCAAGATGGAACAAGAAGGTTTAAGATAGACAAGTCAAAACAATCTCCCTTATCCCTTGTTTATTATCTCCCAGAACTTTCTCGTCAGTGCCTTTATTGAGAATCCTATGAAAAGCGAGATTCCGAACAGGGAAATACCTGACATGACTGCGGGCATATAGGCAAGCGAAACGAGCGCCTCATAAACCCCGAAGACAGCGAATGAAAGAATAACTGAAAATATCCATCCGCTGATATCCTTTACCGCCTTTTTGTAGTCGAGGAACATTGCCAATAAGCAGCCTAAAAATGCTCCCGAGAAAATAAGAATGTCCTGCGGTATCATGATTATTTGAGGGAAAAGAGAATTAAAAAGGTTTTGGATTAAGAATTAGGGGGAAGGATTTTTATATTTCCCATTCCTTACAGAAAAAATGAAACATGGGTTATCAGTGACATTTATCGAGGAGTTCGCAAACAGAAAAAATCTTAACAAACTGAACTTAATCAAAAAACGCACTAGAGTCCAGATAGCAGCAAGGAGTTTATCGGAATTCTATAAATTAAGGAATTACATCAAAAAAATAAAAAAAGATGTAGAATTTGTTTACTGGCCTTTACTAAGCATAAGTGAGGGCTACTGGTTTTCCCCCTTTGCAGATTATAAAGCAATAAGAAGGATATTTTCTGAACTGGAGAACAGAAAAGAGAAGGGAAAAATATGGATAAGGCTCGATTTGGAATTCCCAAGAAGCAGACTGATTAATATTTCCAGGAATTTTATTCATTCTTTCAAGAATAAAAGGATTATCACAGAGTTTGTTGTTAATGCTAAGAAAAATAATATAGGAATCATAACGGCAGAGTATGCATACGCCCCAGAATCATTACTCGAAATTTTGGGTTTGGCTTACAACACCAAAACATATGGAAATCATAAATTAAAGATGATGTTCAAAAAGCCGATAGGAAAAAGATTTTTTCTTAAATTATTAAAAAGAAAAATCAGGAGATATATTCAGAAATACAGAGACAATCTTATAATTGAAACTGGCTTAACAGCGAGGGGTGTTTCACCTTTTGAATGGATAGCAACTCCTGAAGAAATCAAGTCATATATAGAGATAGCAAGGGAAGAGGGGGTTAAGCAGGTTCTTATTTTCAGGCTTGGCGGCTTGAATAAAGATTATTTGGATGCCTTGGAAGGTTTCTGGGGAAAGGGTTAAA
>Ga0233421_10000145_pt1 | contig 36594 bp, 34 predicted proteins | sample Watercolumn_Mata_3_FD_182725 | JGI IMG/M metagenome (GOLD analysis project Ga0233421, IMG submission 182725) | Freshwater microbial communities from Lake Matano, South Sulawesi, Indonesia - Watercolumn_Matano_2014_107_MG | ecosystem: Environmental > Aquatic > Freshwater > Lake | place... | reverse complement strand
CCGATTCCGGCGAAGTCTGCTTTGACAGGCGTACGGCCTCTTCCGAGATATCAGTGCCGCAAGTCTTCAGTCCCCGCTGGGCGGCAGCGTGCAGCAGGAAGCCGGTGCCGCAGGCGATATCGAGCACCATCCTTGCCGGCTGCACGTCGAGCGCGTTGAGAAACACCTGGTAGGCGTCCGGTGGACGCATGCTGCCGAGTCCGCGGTCGGCATAGCGCCGGTTGTACCAGGTCTTGATCTCCTGTTCGGTCGGGTTGTGGTTTGCTTTGTCCATGGCCGGTCCTCTATATCCCGCTCGGTCGGGGTTTGCGTCTTGCGATGCAGACCGCGGCAAGCATCGCGGTCAGGAACAGGAGCGCGGCACCGGACAGGTAGGAACCCAGTCTGTACCAGCGCGATTCGTACCGGAACACGACTTCGTGCTGTCCCGGTCCCAGGGGCACGGCGCGGAATGCGTGGTATGCCTGCAGTACCGGGACCGGCTTCCCGTTGTCATAGGCTTTCCAGTCAGGATGGTAGCTCTCCGACAGGACCAGCAGTCCGGGCCCCGCCATGTCAGCTTTGACGGTGATGGCGTTGCAGTCGTAGCTGGTGACATTCACCGGGCTCGCGGTCGTGTCGGCGCTCGCAGCCAGGCCGGGGTTCGCGTACAGAAGCGCGGTCCGGCCCGGGTCGAAGTCGGGCATCCAGAGCCGCGACAGCACCTCTTCCTTGCTTTTCAGCTGCTCGAACCGCGGCGCGACGAAGGCGCGCGGCAGGACACTGCGGTTGCGGTAGACCGAGTACTTCTGGCCGGCGAAGGCCAGCTCGAACCGGGGGTCGCTGAAGTAGCCGCGGATTTGCGCGATCATCTGCTGGGTGCGCTGGTCGTAGCCCGACGCGTCGTCCGGCAAAGTCAGGCTGATGACGTACTTGATGTTTGCCAGGTTCATGGCATTGGGGGAGAGGAGATAGTCTGGTCGGAAGAATACGCTCGTGCCGACACCGAGGAAATCCATGTAGACCTGAAGCGGGTTGGGCAGTTGGCCGGCGACGCTCTGGATATGGTTGTAGGCGAGAATGCCGTCGTCGCTCCGTTCGTACTGCCAGGGCAGGACCCGGTGCAGCGATGTGTCCTGTTTCAGGAAGGCCACGGCCTCATCCGGAGCAAAGTATTCTCTCGGCGGCGTTGCTCCTTTGATGTAGCCGCGCGATTCGTCCCAAAGATTGAGCGACAGCCCGATGTCGCAAACCATCACGGTGGCGAGCCCCGCGGCGAATACCACCGGCTTGAGTTTTCGGTCCATGAAGAGACGGATCAGAAGGACAGCAAGCGCGGCGAAAACCAGTGAGAAGAGCAGGCCACCCAGGATTGCCGGGTAGTTGGCCGCCAGGACTTCGAGCTTCTGTTGGGACTGGCTGGTCGCAGATTGGAGCAGGAAAAGCATCGGTCCCTTGAGCGCGCCGAAAAGGACCAGGAGCACCAGTGGAATCGCTCCGAAGGCGAGTGCCGTTCGCGTCGTCTTGCGGGAACCACCTTCTTTCGCCTCGCGCAGGAAATGGTCGATGCCGAGTCCGGCAAGCACGACAAGGGAGAAGGCGGCAACGAAGAATACCATCGCCGGCCCGCGGAACTTGCTGATACCAGGGAACAGGTAGTAGGGAATGTAGTAGAGTGGCGTGTGGCCGCCCCAGGCCAGGACCAGGGCACCGAGGAAGCTGAACGTGAAGAACCTCGTATTCTTGTCCCTCCAGCGCCGGAATACTGCGACGCAGGCGAAAAGCAGGGGAATGATCCCCAGGTATTCGCTGTGGAGTTTGAACGGGTTGCGGCTCCAGTAGGCGTCGAGTCCGCCGGAGAACTTCGGCGTCAGGAGGTCGAAGGTCTCGATGATGGGCATCGACCAGGAAGTTGCGTACGCATAGCCGCGTTCGCTGCCGCGAGAGGCGAATGGCAGGTTTCCGTACACCGGCAGGTACTGGATCGAGGCGAGCGCGCCGGCGAACAGGAAGAGCGTGAGGAAGTAGCCACAGAGTTTCAGCGCGACAGCCTTCGACTTATCCCGACGCATGGTTCCAATGAGCATGAAGATGAAATAGGCCGTCAGGATCAGGCCGGTGTAGTACACCTTCTGGAGATGGCCCGAGAGTAGCTGCATGGCGACGACGAATCCCGAAAACACGAACCACCGGAACTGGCTGCGGCTCATGCCCCGGTGGAGGAAGAAGAGCGCTAGGGGCAGGAGCGCGGATCCGATAAGCCGTCCGTCGTGGCCTGCGTATGCGAGGGTAATCAGGCTGCCCGCAAGTTCGTAGCCGATGCCGCCCAGGCCGGCTGCGATTGTCGAGACCTTCAATTCCCTGAGGAACAGGTAGGTTCCCAGGCCGGCCAGGAAGTGATGCAGTACGAACGTCCAGGTCCAGACTACATGAACCGGCAGGACAAGTCGCAGGAGCAGCGTCGGGTAGAACATGTCCGCGAAGAACCCGGCCACGGTCTGCTGGCCGCACAACACCGCGGGCCACCAGAGGGCGACGTTGCCGTGTGACGCGATGTAGGTGGCCATGAACTCGCGCATGATGTAGGACCCCGCGCCAAGCCAGTCTGTCCCGTAGAGCATCCGCCCGCCGAACAGGTACTTCCCGTAGAACAGGAACGGAACGAGAAGCAGCGCAAGGATGACGGGCCAGCCGGCCAGCCGGTCAACGCCTGCGGGCGCGGTCGACTTGGGTGCCTGCGTCCTAGTTGGAGACGGGATGTGTCTCTTCGACATTCTTTCTCCTTCGGGCCACAAACGGCAGGCAGACGCCTGCCATGAGGACTTCGCTGACGGTCATCCAAACCCTCGTTACCAGCGCTGAGACTATGGCAATCGGCTCAGGCAGGACGGTTCGCAGTATCAAGGTGTAGACACCTTCCCGTATACCGAGTCCTGCGGGGGCGATGAGCACCAGGAAACCCAGCATCCATGACATCGCGTACCCGCCCAGCAGGATCGGAAGCCTCGATAGGGGCATAGGGTAGAATGAGTTGATGAGTAGGAAACAGCACGCGCCCTGCAGCGCCCAATCAAGCACGTAGAGCCCGAGGATGCGCAGAATCCTTGGATACGACATCCGCAGTTCGAATAACGGCCGTTTGAGGCGCGCGAGGCCGAAGCGGATGATCCGATTGAGGACCGGCGGATACACGGCGACGAGGCTGAGCGGGGCGAGCAGGAAAAGCAGGTAAGCTGCTCGCGGGATCTGCTCTCCGGGCACAAGCAGGACGGCAAGACCAAACAGTCCTGTCGCAGCCAGTAGGGAGAAGGCCAGCTCGACAACCACACTGACCATGGTTCGGTCTTCCGGAATGCCGTCGCTCCTTGCCATCGTCATCCGCCCGAGTGTGAACCAGACTTTGCCCGGTGCGTACTTGCCGATCTGCGCGATCGAGAAGATGGCTACCGATTTTAGAAGCGGGAGCTCGGCGCCGAGAGCGTGAAGGATGAGCTTCCACGCGTAGCCGTAGAGGGGGAGGTGGAAGACCAACAACAGGATGAAAGACAGGATGAGCAGCAAGGGCTGGAAGTGAAGTTGCCCGAAGGGTATCTGGTGCCAGTCGCGGATAAGGCGCGCCGCCAGGAACCAGAACGAGGCGCCGGCAATCGCTATGCCTGACACCGTACGGAGCCAGCTTCTCGATGTCGACCTTGCGGTTGGCGGGGGCGTCAGGCCTCCCATTGCTCTTGGATCTAGGCCGCGGCGCGCAAGTCGCGGTATAGCTCGTCAAGCCTCTTGATTATGGCAGACCAGGAGTAGTTCTGTTGCACGTGTTCGAACCCGGCGCGTCCCAACTTCTGTGCCAGATCGGGGCTCGTCAGCACGCGTGCGATCGCCCGGGCAAGCGCCTGGCTGTCTTTCTGCGGTACCCGCAGCCCGGTCTGCTCGTCAATCACGAGATCCACGATGCCGCCGACGCCGGACGCTATGACCGGCCGGCGATAGCTCATGGCTTCTATGAGCACTACCCCGAGCCCTTCGGTATCGCCCCGACTGTCTACTATGGCCGGGAGCACGAAAGCGTCGCACTTGCTGTAGTGGCGAGCCAGCTCGTCCGGGGAGATCCTGCCATGGAAAGTGATCGACTGCTCCAGTGCCCGGGAGCGCACAAGCTCCCTCAGCTCAGGCTCTTCGGGACCGGTGCCAACGATATTGAGGTGAACGGGCATGTTGCGGGCGAGTATGTCCACGGCCTCGACAAGGTAGGGGACTCCCTTGCGCTCGACCAGCCTTCCGACAAAGAGGAGTTGCTTCGTCTTTTCGGGCCTCGGCGGGTCTGATTCGGAGTAGACCCCGGCCGCAGTGCCGAAGGGAACTATGTGCACGGGCCGGTCGTAGATTCGCTGGATCGCGGCCACCGTGTGGGTTGAGTTGGCAGTCACCGCACCTGCCGCGCGGATTGCCCATCGCAGGAAGGGCTTGGCCAGTCGCACGACATTATTGACAACCATCAACTCCGCACCGTGGAAGCTGATGACGGTCGGGGCCCGACATGCGCTTGCCGCAGCGTGTCCGAACAGCGAGTGGGGTAGAGGCCAGTGAACGTTGATGATGTCGAATCGTTCGCGCCGGCAGAGCCGCCATGCTGCCAGGGTACCACATAGAAGATAGCTGACCAGCAGGAACTTGTATCGCATGCCCCGCTTCATCCGGTCCATAGCCATTTCGTCGTGCGTCAAATCTTCCCAGCGCCTGGGGAAGTACCGAAAGCGACTGACCGGAACGCCGCCGATGGTCTGGTTGCCCAGCCCACGGTATGACGATGTGAAGACGCGCACATCGTGTCCCGCGCTGCGCAGGCGAGTGATTGTCTCAACCAGCCACGGAGTGATGATATCCGACTCACTGCGCGGATATGCGGTTGTGATGTACAGGATCTTCACGGCTCAGACCGGGCTGCAGCCCGCCGCGTCCGGACAGCAGGTCGAGTGAACGACCGCCCCCGTCCCGCAGCTGCTACTTCAGGTCGGCCGCTTCGCGCGCGAGCCTGGCCTTCAGTCGGCTCGCGGTCTTGTGATGTACCATTCGCCGCTTGGCAGATTTGTCAATCAGCGACTGGACTCCGGGCAGCAGCTTCAGCGCTTCATCCTTGGTCTTTGCGGCGGCCAGGTTCTTAAGGGCTGACTTCAGTACCTGTCGCCTGCCGCGCGCGAACTCGCGACGTTTCTTGCTCTTGCGCGCCTGCTTCTGGGCTGATGCGATTCTCTTCGCCAATACTCCTCCATGATTCAGCAAAGGTGCCGGGACACAGAATTGAACTGTGGACACCGGGATTTTCAGTCCCGTGCTCTACCAACTGAGCTATCCCGGCAAAGCACGGCCATTCTAGGGCAAATCGCTCTCGTGTCAACTGACACCGCGGACAGGTCAAGGCTGAGCGAGTGGGCAGTGGGTCTGCCGACCCGGCCTGAAGCAGACCTGCTGGGACCGGAGACCTGATGGCCGCCGCCGTGAGGAGAAGGACAGGTGAGAGAACAGGGCCAATTGTCTCGTTGCTCGACAATCCTCGCGGTCCTGGCCCAAGGTACCGGGCCTGCAACACGTCGAACCGTGACCCCGCGTGCCTTGACTATTGTGGCTTCCTGGCTTAGAATCCCGGCCACCATGCCAGGCCTCTCCGTCAACATAGACCACGTTGCGACATTGCGCCAAGCGAGGCTCGAGTCGTTTCCCGACCCTGTACAGGCGGCTGCGGCCGTGGAACTGGGCGGGGCCGACGGTATCACCGTTCATCTGCGCCAAGACCGCAGACACATCACCAGCCGTGACGTCGAGCTGTTGCGCGCGACGGTGAAGACCGAACTCACCGTAGAGATGGCGGCCGTCGATGATCTGGTTCGGCTAATGGTCCGGATCAGGCCTGACCAAGTGACATTGGTGCCGGAACTGAAGGCTGAAGTAACGACCACGAGCGGCATTGATCTTCTGAAGGAACGGAGCAGGTTGGAGCCCGTAGTGAAACGCCTGAAGAAGGCAAGAATACGGGTCAGCGCGTTCATCGAGCCGGACACCGCCCAAATCGAGGCAGCCGGCCGGATTGGTGCAGAGGTGGTCGAACTGAACACCGACCGCTACAGCCGGGGCTGGTCGCGCGGCCCGCGGCTGCTGGAAGAACTCACGATCGCCGGCCGGGCTGCCGAAAAGGCGGGCCTGCTGGTTCACGTGGGACACGGCCTTGACTATCGCAACATTGTGCCGGTTCTGAGGAATCGGGTTGCCACCGGCTACAGCATCGGGTTTGCGATTGTGGCGCGAGCAATCTACACCGGATTGCAGGGTGCAGTGGCGGAAATGAAGCGGATCATGGAGGTTTACTCTTGAAGGGAATAAGAGTCAAGTTTATCGGGCTTCTGGTCGTCATAGCTCTGAGTATCTGGGCCCTGTACCCGACGTACCGTCTGTATTCGGCTATTCCAAAGCAGGAAAAAGCGCTCACCGAGCGGCTCGCCCGGGCGACGAACAAGGACGACAGCGGCCGGGTGGCACTCGAGATCGCCGAACTCCAGAATGTGAAGGGGAGCGTCCACAAGCGCTCGCTCAATCTGGGGCTGGATATAGTTGGCGGCATGCATCTGACCCTGGAAGTCGATAAGAGCAAGCTGTCGGCTGAAGATGCCAAGGACGCGGGCGACCGGGCGCTTGAGGTGATCCGGAACCGCGTCGATGAGTTCGGGGTGTTCGAGCCGGTGATTCAGAAGGTCGGTCGGGATCGCATACTCGTCCAGCTTCCCGGCGTGGACCGCGAACGGGCGAAGAACCTGATCGGTCAGACCGCGCAGCTCAAGTTCCAGCTAGTCCAGGAAGAACGTGCGACCTATGACGCGCTGAGGGCGGTGGACGAGAAGGCGAAAGTCGGATCCGGTGCCGATACCGGCAAGGCCGCCAAGGCCGAAGCAGCTCCATCCGTCGAATCGGATACTTCCGCGCTGAAGGCGATGCTCGACACGACCGGCAAGGACACCGGCCTGGCTGCTGCCGGCGAGATCGAAGAGGGTGCTCTCCTAAGCTACGTTCGAACCACGGGCGGCGAGTGCAGCATTGATGAACGCGACTATGCGGAATTCAAGATGCTCCTGGAACGCGCCCGGCCGCATTGGCCTGAAGGATACGAGTTCCTCTTTGGGCCGTCCGAGGCGGTAGAAGGCAGCCCGGTGCGACGTCTGTATATGCTCAAGGCCGAACCGGAGATGCTGGGTTCCGCCATCAAGGATGCCAGGCCGGCTCCTTACCAGGGTTCGGAGCCGGGACTGTCGAATACGTGGATTGTCAGTCTCTCACTGGGACGCAAGGACGCGGGAGTGTTCGCGCAGGTCACGGGCCGCAACATCGGTCGCCGGCTGGCAATCGTGCTCGACAACGTCGTGAAGTCCGCGCCGGTGATTCAATCACGGATTCCGGACGGCAACGCTATGATCACAACAAATGATGTGAACCCGGACGAATCGCGGGACTTGGCGATTGTCCTGCGGTCCGGTGCGCTGCCGGCACCGGTACGGATCGTCGAGGAGCGCTCGGTAGGCGCCTCGCTCGGCAGCGACTCGATCCGGCGCGGTATCCTGGCCGCCCTCGTCGGTTCGCTGGCGGTGGTTCTGTTCATGATCATCTACTACTCGGTAGGCGGAGTACTGGCGGTGGTCGCGCTGGCGCTCAACATCTTCTTCCTGCTCGCGGTCCTGGCTGGCCTGCGCGCAACCCTGACTCTGCCCGGACTGGCCGGCATCGCTCTGACCATAGGCATGGCGGTGGACGCGAACGTGCTGGTGTTCGAACGAATACGAGAGGAGATGCGGGCGGGCAAGACCAACCTCGCCGCGGTCGATACCGGCTACGCGCGGGCGTTCGTCACCATCATCGACTCCAACGCGACCACCATCATAACCGCCATCGCGCTCTACTTCGTCGGCACGGGCGCCATTCGAGGGTTCGCCATAACGCTGACCGCCGGTCTGATCATCAACGTACTGACAGCAGTAATCGTCACCAGGTGGATATTCGACTGGTGGCTGAGCCGCTTCCACGTCAACAAGCTGAGGGTTTAACACATGAGACTGATACCTGATACTCATTTCGACTTTGCCGGCAAGCGCGGGCTCTTCTTCGGACTCACCGGAGTCCTGCTGTTGATCAGCATCGGCAGCCTCGTGTTCCGCGGTTTCAAGTACGGCGTAGACTTCACAGGCGGCAGCCTGCTGCAGATCCGGTTCGAGAAACGGGTCTCGGTCGAAGCGATGCGGTCGGCGTTGAGCGCAGTCGGCGAGGGCGGCGCGACCATCCAGCAGGATGAGCGCGGTGACTTCTTTGTCCGGGTGAAGCCGAAGGACTTCGGCGGGCAGGAGACCTTCAGTTCGGTTCTCGGCCGGCAGTTGTCAGCGGCGTTCCCCGATAATCCCTTCGAAGTCCTGCGCGAGGAGACGGTCGGCCCGCAGGTTTCCAGGGAACTGCAGGGCAAGGTGCTGCTGGCGCTGGCCATCGGCCTGATCGGCATACTCATCTACGTCAGCTTCCGGTTCAACTTCCAGTTCGGCGTCGCCGCGGTGATGTCGCTCATTGTTGTGACCATAATCGAGCTGGGTTTCCTGTCGTTGACCGGCATGGAGATAACGATGACGGTCATCGCCGCGTTGCTCACGGTTATCGGCTACGCGGTTAACGACTCGATCGTCGTGTCCGATCGTATCCGTGAGGACGTGCGTAAGATCCGCCAGGAGACTTTCCTGCAGATTGTCAACCGGGCGCTGAATGAGACACTCAGCCGCACAGTCATCACCGGGCTTTCCGTGTTCTTCGTTCTCATCGCGCTCCTCCTTTTGGGGGCAGCCAGCATTAAGGACTTCGCGGCAATCATGCTCGTAGGCATGGTGATGGGAACCTACTCCTCGATCTTTGTGGTGGCAAACGCGGTGGTTGAGTGGGAGCAGAGGTTCCCGAGCAAGCGTCGCCGCTAGGGCGGACGCGCTTCTTCTTTGAGGCGCTGGTCGGCAGCGGCCTCTTCACCGGCTACTTTCCGATTGCGCCGGCAACAGTAACGAGCCTCTTCGTGCTGTTGCCGGCCTTCTTTCTTGCCAGGCTGCCGGTCTGGAACGCCGCGACCGCCGTCGTGTTGTTCTTCGTCGGCGTGCCGATTGCCACGGACCTTGAGCGAGTCTGGGGCAGGGATCCGCACCGGGTCACGGTTGATGAGGTCGTCGGTACGCTGGTTACCTTCTTTCTCAATCCCGTATCACTGTGGGGGCTGGGCGTCGGTTTTGTTCTCTGGCGGTTCTTCGACATCGTCAAGCTGCCCTTCATAGACAGGTCGCAGCGGCTGCCCGGAGGCTGGGGCATCATGGTTGACGACGTTCTCGCCGGTATCTGCGCCAACCTTGTTCTGCGACTCGGCCTGCTTCTCTTGCCGGCCCTGGGGTATCACTGATGTCGATCGCGAGGGCAACAAGGGTCGAGCGGCTTGTTGGCCGGCTGCTCAAGAAGAGAGGTCTGACCCTGGCCGTTGCTGAATCTTGTACAGGCGGGCTGATTGGTGACCGGCTCACGGATGTTCCGGGCAGTTCCGAGTACTTTTTCGGAGGTATGATTGCCTATTCGAACGAAGCCAAAACGAGAATCCTCGCCGTGAGAGAGTCGACCCTCAAGAGATGGGGGGCGGTCAGCGAGCAGACGGTCAGAGAGATGGCGGCGGGCGTCAGTCGGCGCTTCGGGACGAAGATCGGCATGGCGGTGTCCGGAGTCGCCGGTCCGGGCGGTGGGTCCAGGGCCAAGCCAGTCGGCCTCGTGTACACCTGCGTCACGTACGCAGAGCGCGTGATAGTCGAGCGCCACTTGTTCCGAGGAGGTCGCAGAGCAGTTAAGGAGCAGTCGGCCGAAGTCGCCCTGCAGCTCTGTCGTCGGATGTTGGAGGGGAGAGCGTGAGCGAGGCGATCCGCACCTTCGTTGCGGTCAGCATCTCCGAGGGCGCGCGTCGCCAGATCGCCGACCTGTTGGTCACTCTCCGGCGCCAGCCGGGCCCGGCGGTGCGGTGGGTCAGGCCGGAACTGGTGCACCTGACGCTGGCATTCCTCGGGGAAGTGCCTCAGGAGTTCCTTGCTGCTGCGATTGCCCGGCTTTCCGGGGTTGGGCGCCAGCACAGTTCAATCACGGCGCAGTTGAAAGGGCTCGGAGCATTTCCGAGTCCTTCGCGGGCTCGCGTCGTCTGGATAGGCACGGAGCGCGGCAAGAATGAAGTCTGCGCTCTGCAGGCGGACGTCGTCAAAGCGCTGCGCTCGGTGGGCTATCAGCCTGAGCGGCGGCCGTTCAGTCCGCACTTGACCATCGGTCGCCTGCGCATGCCCGACGATGTGAGCAAGGCCGTTACCGTGCATTTCGAATCCGAGCCGTTCGCGATTGACCGCGTTATCCTGTTCCGCAGCGTGCTTGGGCCCGCCGGGCCGGTCTACTCGGTCCTCGCCGACTTCCCGTTTGCCGCCCAGACGGCTTGACATCGCCATAGTCCTTGCCATCATGTTGAGTGAATCATGAGCCACTTGAGTCAACTTGGAGGCGCTAGTGTTTGAGCTCACGCCGGCGGTCTGGATAATCGCCGGTCTTGTGCTGGCGGTCTTTGAGATGATCGTGCCGGGGCTGGTCATAATCTGGTTCGGGATTGCCGGCGTCGTGACCGGCATCCTGGCCTTCTTCGTCCCCAACCAGTTTGTCCAGTTCAGCGTCTTCATCGTGCTCTCGGGTCTGATGGTAGTCTTCTCGCAGCGGATCGCGCGCCGGATCACTCATCCCGAGCCTGAGCCGGTCGGCGCAAACCGATGGGTGGGCGTGAGCGGACAAGTGATTGCCGCCATCAAACCACCTGAGTTCGGTCGGGTGCGCGTACGCGGAGAGGAATGGCGAGCGACAGCGAAGTGCGAGCTGCCGACCGGCGCCATGGTGCGGGTGGTCGCGGTCGACGGGACCCACCTGATGGTCGAATCCGATAAAGAAGGGAGCTGCTAGATGAGCGGAACATTACTGATAGTGATACTGATTTTCCTGTTCCTTATGGCCATGATGGGCATCAAGACGATTCGTCCCTATGAGCGTGCCTGCGTGGAGCGACTCGGCAAGTACCAGCGGACCGTCCAGCCCGGTCTCAACTTCATCTTGCCGTTCATCGAGCGACTCATCAAAGTCGACATGCGCGAGCAGGTCGTCGATGTACCGCCGCAGGAGGTTATCACCAAGGATAACGCGACGGTAACGGTCGACGCCATCATCTACTACGAGGTAACCGACCCGGTCAAGGTGCTGTACAATGTCGCCCAGTTCCGGCTGGCAACGATCAAGCTGGCCCAGACCAACCTGCGTAACGTCATCGGCGATATGAGCCTCGACGAGTCACTGACCTCGCGCGAGCGGATCAACGCCAAGCTGCGTGACGTGCTCGACGAGGCGACCGACAAGTGGGGAGCGCGGGCGACTCGCGTCGAACTGCAGCGAATCGAACCGCCGTCGGACGTGACCGAGGCGATGCACCGGCAGATGAAGGCGGAGCGCGAGCGCCGGGCAGTAGTCCTTGAGGCCGAGGGTATCAAGTCGGCGGCAATCCTCAAAGCCGACGGCGACAAGCAGTCGAAGATCCTGCAGGCCGAGGGTCAGGCAGCGGCCATCGAGAAGGTTGCTGCGGCGGACAAGTTCCGATTGCTGACCGTCGCAGAGGGCGAGGGGCAGGCGATCGAGCGTGTCTACGGGGCCATCCACAAAGGTAATCCGACCAAGGATCTCATCACCATCAAGTACCTTGAAGCCCTGGCGAAGATGGCCGACGGCAAGGCGACCAAGCTCTTCGTGCCCTACGAGGCATCAGGAGTCATGGGCAGCATCGGTATGATTGCCGACGTGCTCAAGGAGAAGAAAGAAGAGCCGGCAGTTCCGGCCAAAGGCTAGAAGTAAGACACAGCGACCGGCGGCGTCTGGGCTTGACCATGCGCCGCCGGTCGGCAGAATAGACACCCTATGACTCAGAGAGAAGATGGCAGCCGGCCTGTCGAATGGCATCAGTTGACCGCTGACGCTGCGCTGGGTCGCGTCGAGTCGAGGTCCGAGGGTTTGACCGCAGCCGAGTTCGAAGCGCGTCTTGGGAGGCTCGGGCCGAACGAGCTGGTCGAGCGGGGTGGGCGTACGGTCTGGCATATTCTCTGGGAGCAACTGAAGTCGGTCATGGTGGTCGTCCTTATCGTCGCCGGTGCCATCTCGTTCGCATTGGGCGAGTTCACAGACGGAATCGCGATCCTAGCCATCGTCGTGTTGAATGCCGTTCTCGGGGTGATGCAGGAGTACCGGGCCGAGAAGGCGATGCAGGCCCTGAAGTCGCTCGCGGTCCCGATCGTGCGCGTGCGGCGCGGCGGACACCTCGTCGAGGTGACGGCACGCGACCTCGTGCCCGGCGACGTGGTTCTCCTGGAGGCGGGCAGTCGCGTGCCTGCCGATGGTCGACTCCTCGAGGCCGTCAACCTGCGCGTGCAGGAGGCGACGCTGACCGGGGAGTCCGAGCCGGTCGAGAAGCACTCCGAACCGGTAGCCGGGACGGACATCGCGCTCGGCGACCGCCGTAACATGGTCTACATGGGCACTGCAGCCGTCGCGGGCCGGGGCGTGGCGCTGGTTACGGATACCGGGATGCGGACCGAACTGGGCCGCATCGCGGAAATGATACAGTCGGTACAACGCGAGCCGACTCCGCTGCAGAAGCGGCTCGAGCAGCTGGCCAAGGGGCTGGCAGCGGCCGCGCTGGTCGTGGTCGCGGTCGTGTTCGGCCTCGGGATGCTGCGCGACGAACCGTTCCGGATGATGTTCATGGTCGCGATCTCGATGGCGGTCGCGGCAGTGCCGGAGGGCCTGCCGGCGGTTGTGACGATTGCGCTGACACTCGGGGCCCGTCGGATGCTGGCTCGGAAGGCCTTGATCCGCCGGCTGAATGCAGTCGAGACGCTGGGGTCCGTCACAGTCATCTGCTCCGACAAGACCGGGACCCTGACCGAGAACCGGATGACGGTGACTGTGCTGGACGCGGCCGGACATCGCCTCGACGTGACGCCCGATACGCACATTGGCTCCCCGGGGGCGGGCTGCGGAGGCGACGCGGGGATCACTCTGCTCCTGGCCGGCGGGGCGCTGTGCAACGACGCGGTGCTGGAGCGCGACGATGCGGGCCGGACGCGCGTGATCGGCGACCCGACAGAAGGAGCGCTGGTCGCCGCCGCGGCCAGGTTCGGGCTGGTCAAGGCGGACCTCGATGCGGCAATGCCGCGGGTCGCGGAAGTGCCTTTCTCGTCCGAGCGCAAGCGGATGTCGACCATACATTACCTGGGTGGGGTGGCGACGACGCCCAGCGGTCGGTGCCTAGAAGGGGTGCTGACGAACCTGCGCCCGGGGGCAGATCACATCGCGTTCACCAAGGGCGCGGTGGATGTGATGCTCGGGCTCTCGCATTCGGTCTGGACCGATGGTCGGGCCGAACCGCTGGACTCGGAATGGCGAGCCCGCATAGCCGAGTCGAACGACCGGCTGGCCGGCAACGGCATGCGCGTGCTTGGCCTTGCCTTCCGGGCCATGGCGCAGGTTCCGGCTGCGGCTGACGAACGCGAGGTCGAGCAGGGGCTGGTCTTTGTCGGCCTGGCTGCCATGATCGACCCGGCCCGGCCCGAGGTGCAAGACGCGGTGAGCGAATGCCGTACCGCGGGCATCCGGCCGATCATGATAACCGGCGACCATCCGCTGACGGCCCGTCACATCGCCTCGGAGCTGGGCATCGAGGGCGCCGGGCCGGTGGTCACGGGCACCGAACTGGCGCGGATGGACGGTGGGCAGTTGGCCACCGCGGTGCGGGAGACGTCGGTCTACGCCCGGGTCGCTCCCGAACACAAACTGGACATCGTCAAGGCGCTGCAGCAGCAGGGTGATATCGTGGCGATGACCGGCGACGGCGTGAACGACGCGCCCGCCCTGCGCAAGGCAGACATCGGCGTGGCGATGGGCATCACCGGCACCGACGTATCCAAAGAGGCGGCCGATATCGTCCTCCTCGACGACAACTTCGCCACCATCGTGTCCGCGGTACGCGAGGGCCGGGCGATATACGACAACATCCGCAAATTCCTCAAGTACATCCTCGCAGCCAATGCCGGCGAGATCTGGGTGATGCTCATCGCTCCGTTCCTCGGCATGCCGCTGCCACTCTTGCCCCTGCAGATACTCTGGATCAACCTCGTTACCGACGGCCTGCCCAGCCTGGCCCTCTCGGTCGAGCCGCCGGAGCGTGGCGTGATGAAGCGGCCGCCGCGCGACCCGAAGCAAAACATCTTCGCGGAAGGCCTGGGCGTGTACATCATCTGGGTCGGGCTGCTGATGGCTGCGGCCTCGCTGGGCGCAGGCTGGTGGTACTGGCGGGCCGCCGGGCACCCGGAGCACGCGGACGCGGCGTCAACGTGGCAGACCGTCCTCTTCTTCACCGTCACGATGTCGCAGCTGTTCCAGTCGCTGGCGGTCCGGTCGCGCGAGTCGGTCTTCCGCATCGGGTTCCACACCAACCCGGCACTGGCCGCGACCGTGGCCGGCACGCTGCTGCTGCAGCTTGCGGTTGTATACCTGCCGTTCTGCCAGAGCATCTTCAAGACGGTGCCGCTGTCGCCGAGGGACCTCGCCATCAGCCTTGCCCTGAGCACCAGTGTCTTCTGGGCGGTCGAGCTGGACAAACTCCTGCGGCGGGCAAGAGAACGCCGCCGCGCCCGCGCCGCCTGAGCCTCTGAACGCGGACGTCTGCGTAGCCCCAGGCTGTAGGCTGCAGGGGCAGGCCAGAAGCCGACAGCCGCCTGCCTTCAGTCGCGGGCAGAAGCTCAGGAGGATGCCTGCGCGCCAGGAACAGCCGGAAAGTCTGCTGAGTAGATTCAGCCACGGCGACCCGGAGCCGCTCCGATGGCGACGCCGAAGCCCATGCCGCGGCCGGCTCCAACCGAAGGTCAGAATGGGAACTCGCCGGCAGCGACTCCAACCAGGAATCTATTAGAGTCGTTCCTACGCATCGGGCAGGCATAGGGGAGTGCGTCCGCGGTTGCGATGTCGACGTCCGGGGGGACGTGGTCCGCAGGTCTCCTTCGTTAGGCAGGGGGCTACGCCATTCGCGGGGGGATCATCCACTAGGCGGGATCGCACCAAGGAGGAAAGGTGCAACTTGTAGCCAGGCGGATGTCGGGTTGACACCGGCTGGGTGAGGGCTATCCTTGGCCATGGGGATACGAACTATCACACCCGACGAGCTCGATGCCTGCTGCGCCCTTGGCGGTACCGGCTGGCTGGCGTGCGTTGTCAGGCGGATGTGGGAAGAGGGTACGAGCTCGCCACAACTCTCTTTCATAGCCGAGGAGGGAGGAAGGTTGATGGGCCGTGTCTTCTGCCACCGTCGCTCGTCGCCTACCGAGATGGCGATGTTCGGAACTCACATTGGCTCGTCCGCCGACTTCTTCGCGACTGGGACCGCACTGCTGTCCGGAGCGCTGGCGAAGCTGAAGGAGAGCGGGATAGCGGGGGTCGAGTACGCCATTCATGACTTCTATGATCCGGACCCGGCGCTCTACAGGGCGCTCATTGAAGTGGTGGGATTCAGACAATATCAGGAGAAGAAGCGCTATGTCTGGAAGAGCACCGGATCCGCAATCCGGGTTCGAGTCAGGTTGGGGTTCCGGTCGATGGCCGATGACGGAGAGAACGCCTTCGCCGCGGCGGTGGGGCGGATCACTGTCGGCACGCTTGACCGTCAGGACAAGGCACGACTGAGAAAGCAAGGCGTGGCGGAAACGGCAAGCTGGTACATGCGGATTCTGAAGCAAGGGGAGTACAAGTCCTCCCAGTGGCTGCTCGGCTACCTAGCCGACGGAAGACTCTGCGGGGTGGTGGTGGCGAAGCGACTCGATGACAACGAGGGGGCTATCGAGTATGTCGGTGTCGTACCCGAGTTGCGGGGTCACGGATATGGGTTCGATCTGCTGGTAAAGGGAACAGCAGTGCTCCAGCAGAGCGGTCTCTGCACAGTCGTGGCCGAAGCGGATTCAGAGAACCTGCCCTTCTCTGCGCAGCTCGAGCGAGCCGGGTACAAGCACCGAGGGACGCTGCGCACCTTCCAGTGCGACCTGTCGCGCGTGCCGGCCGGCTAGCCCCGCAAGTCAGCAGTGTCGACCTGGCACCGGTGACCGGTTCCCGGTTGCTGGATCTCGGTTGTGGGTGGAAGGGTCGCAGCCGGTCAGTGTGCGTCTGGCGGGTTGGCAGCTTGACTTCAAGAGGCAACCGCATACACTTTACGCCCATGTGGTTTGTGCCGTTCCTGCTCGTTTCCGCGCTGTCGCTTCACGGTGACCTCAAGTTGACCCTAGAGCAGTCCTATCAGCCAATCGATGAGTCCACAGCGATGCTAGAGATATCCTATGAGATACCAAACACTTCCCTGACATTCTTGCGAGAGGGTGATAGCTTCGTTGCGCTCTACCGGATCGGAGTGCAGGCAACCGACAGGCGGCAGGACTTGGTGGCGGGAGACTTGTGGCAGCGAGCGGTGCGGGTTGAGGAAACCGGTCCGACATCTGCGCGCGGCGCGATCGAGGCGGGAACAGTCAGGCTGGTTGTGCCCAAGACGGCCGTGGGTGTCCGTGTCGAGATCAACGACCAGAGTAGCGAGCGATCCGCGCTGGCCAGGTTCGCTATCGAACGGCCTGCCGAGGGCATTGCTGTCCGGTTGTATCGGTCGGGAAAACCGGCCGCGATGCGCAAGTATCAGATTGGCGATACGCTGGTGGCAGTGGCCGAGGCCGGTGGTCTGCAGGGTCGCATTGACAGCTGCAGGTTCGTCATCAAGCGAGAGCGGCACGTAGTGACCGGAGCTGTAGTCCGGATGGTGAGACAGGACCCGCTGCTCGAGAGCGGCTCCAGTGACCGCTCCGGAGTTGAAGGGACCACGGCGCGCTTCGAGTACATTGTCGGGGACTCGACCGGCATGGCACGTCTGGGAGGCGGGGAGTACATGCTCGAAGTTACCGGTTTCGGTCCGTTGCGCGAGGTACTGATAAGCGTGGATTTCAGGATCGATGTACCTTTCTTCCTGGACGATTCGGCGTACCTGCGCCGGGTAGAACAGCTGCTGTACGTGGCAGGTGGTGAAGAACTGAGGCACCTGCGCTCAACGCCGCGCGGCGAGCGACAACAGGAGTGGAGCGAGTTCTGGAAGAGGAAGGGCGAGGTTCCGATCCGTGGGCGGTTCGTGAACGAAGCAGAGTATTTCGAGCGAGTTGACTACGCACAGGAGCAGTTTGGGCACGGAGATCGAGGGTTCGCGAGCGACCGCGGACACGTCTACGTGGTCCACGGGGCTCCCGATCAGGTCGAGTCGCGTCCATTCGAGATTGACTCCCCGGCCGTAGAAACCTGGTACTACTACCAGATGAACAAGCAGTTCGAATTCATCGACAGGTTCGGGGCAGGACAGTACGTACTGCGTAACCGCGAGGAGCTTTGACCCCGACGTGTTCTGAGACCTTCTGGGAGGGAGGGCGGCGATGAGCGTGGGTCTCGCTCTGTTCCTGGCTTGTACCGGGACACTGGATTTCGGCGTCGACTGGTCGGCGTACAAGGGAACGGCGGATTCGAGTCGGGTTGAGTTCTTCTACGCGATACCATACGATCAGTTGCTGTACACTCAGACTCCGGACAGCGGTTTGGAGGCAGAGTTCAGTGTCAGACTTGAGTTCATCGGACTGGACAACGGCTTCCGCCAGGAGGGAGCGATTCTGAAGCGGGCGCGGATCCGGAGTTTCCAGGAGGCTTTTGCGGCACAGCGTAGTTTCGTGGACGGCTTCAGCGTGACCGCGCCCCCCGGCAAGTATCGATTCCGAATTGCAGTCGCCGACACGAACTCATCAGGTCAGACTGAGGGCATGCGGGAAGATACCATTCTGCTCAGGGGTTTCAGCAGCGGTCTGGCCCTGGCATCGCTCCGGGTCGGCTCGACGGCACTAACCGACTCAGCCACGGGTGTGGTGTCAGTCATACCCAATCCCACGCGCAGGTTCCCTGACAAAGGACTCGAAGCGTTGTACGTGTACTACGAGGGCTACAACCTGAGTCCGGATAGCGAGACCTACGCGGTGAAGGTGGCAGTCACGCGTAACCGGTCTGGCAAGGCGGACACGCTGGTCAGGACGCCGCCCTTGAGAAGACCGAAGCAGGGAACGGACGTTGCCTATGCACTGGGGGTGAACATGGCGGGCGTTGACCCCGGTACCTACACACTGGGTCTCGAGCTGACGGATGTCGCGAGCAGGCGTTCAGCGGCCGCCAGCTGGGACTTTGCCATCGGCGCACTGGCGCCGGCCGCTGTTCGGTCCAGGAGGGCAATTGATAGCCTCAGTCCTACCGAGCGCAAGTACTACGACCAGATTCGGTACTTGGCGACTCCAAAACAGATGGCGTACTACAAAGCGTTGTCGGACTCCGGCAAGACCTCATACCTGGCAAAATTCTGGGGAGTCCGGGACTTGAAGGAGTTCAGCCGACGCATGGAGACTGCCGCCGGCAGGTTTCAGCAGCCCAAAACCGCGGGATACAATACCGACCGCGGCAGGATATACGTCAAGTATGGTGAGCCGGATGCGATAGAGCAGAAGGTGGTTGAGGCTGAAACGCGCCCGCGTGAATACTGGCACTACTACAACACGGGCAATGTCTTCGTCTTCGTTGATATCCGTGGTGACGCCAACTTCCGACTGGCTTGGACGAACGCAAAGGACGAACCGAAGACCGGTCTGGAGTCCTACTTGACCATCGAAGAGCAGGAGCAGTTCAACTAGCTATCGCATATGGCAGTCGCGTTGGTCGAGATGCATCCATTCAAGTCCGAGTTGTGCGACTTGCCGGACGGGCTACCTGTCCGGGCGGGCGACGACGTGGTGGTTCAGGACGAGGATGGCGAGGACGTCGGCCGGGTTGTGTCGTACGAAGACTCGGATGAGAGCCGGAGCGTAGTTTTGCGGGCGGCAACCGAGGATGATTTGCGGCGCCGTCGCGAACTCGATGGGGAGACCGACAAGGCCCTGGCCATCTTCTGCCGACTCACGCACGAGTATGGACTCGGCATGCGCGTGGTGGGAGCCCACTGGCGGCTCGACCGGAAGAAGATATGCTTCTTCTTCGCATCCGAGGAACGTTTTGATTTCCGGGCGCTGCACAAGGCGGTGTCCACCGCTCTAGACACGCGCGTGTCCATAAAGCAGATTGGGGTGCGAGATCACGCGCGTCTGCTGGGCGGGCTTGGGCCCTGCGGGCGGGACCTCTGCTGCCGGAGTTTCGTGCGCGAACTCAGGCCAATAGCTCTCCGCATGGCGAGACAGCAGAACCTCTTCGTGGAACCGGCGAAGATCTCGGGCGTGTGCGGCAAGCTGTTGTGCTGCCTGGCTTTTGAGGACCAGAGCTATCAGCAGTGGCTCAAGGATATGCCGTCCAATGGCATCGTGGTCAAGACCGAACGCGGCTCGGCTCTGGTAACTAGTCACGACGCCATCAAGCGTCGCGTCACTGTACGCTATGATGATGGCACTGAGCAGTCGGTCGCGTTGGAGGAGCTGGTTCCGGTACGCGAGACGGGACATTGCAGATGACAAGAACCGAAAGTAGGCCAGCCTGGCTGGCCAAGGTGGCGGCGAGAGAGAGGGTCGACCCCGAGCTACTAGAGAAGAACTTCGTCGCCGGGAAGGTTGCGATCCTTTGCTCCAGACACCGGCACATCACTCCGTTGGCGGTCGGCAAAGGCACGACCGTGAAGGTCAACGCCAACATCGGTACGTCCCCGGACGCAAGCGACCTGGCGAACGAGCTTGCCAAGCTGGGCGCAGCAGTCGCGGCCGGGGCGGATACCGTTATGGACCTCTCTGTGGGAGGGGATGTCGATGAGGTGCGGGCGGCCGTGATCGCCGAGTCACCGATTCCGGTCGGTACGGTCCCAGTCTACCAGACCGCGCTTGATGCGCGTCGTCGTGGAAAGCCCTTCGTCCAAGCCAGCGCAAGAGAGATGCTCGCCGGAGTCGAGAAGCACCTCCGCGACGGTGTGGACTTCGTCACGGTCCATTGCGGCATCACGCGCAGGAACGTTCAAGTCCTGACCGAGGCCCATCGGGTTTGCGGGGTGGTCAGTCGTGGTGGGTCAATGACTATCGAGTGGATGCGGCGCAACCGCAGAGAGAACCCGCTCTACGAGTACTACGATGACCTGCTGGCGATGGCGCGCGACCATGGCGCCGCGCTATCTATCGGCGACGGTCTGCGTCCGGGAGCCCTAGCGGACGCGACCGATTCCGCTCAGGTGGCTGAACTCATGACCATCGGCGAACTGGTGTCGCGTGCGCGGTCTGCCGGCGTACAGGCTGTGGTCGAGGGGCCTGGGCACGTTCCTTTGGATCAGATTGAGGCTAACGTCAAGCTGGAGAAGGCCGTCTGCGACGACGCGCCCTTCTACCTGCTCGGTCCCTTGGTCACCGATGTCGGGTGTGGCTACGACCACATCACCGGGGCAATCGGCGGGGCCTTGGCCGCCTGGCACGGAGCGGATTTTCTCTGCTATGTTACCCCGTCAGAGCATCTCGGGCTGCCGACGATTGAGGACGTGCGGCAGGGAGTGATCGCATCGAGGATTGCCGCCCATGCTGCGGACGTGGCACGACGTCACCCGGGCGCGGTCGCCTGGGATCTAAAGGTATCCAAGGCCCGCGCCGCCTTGGACTGGAGGAAGATGATCGCTGGCTGTGTTGACCCGCAGCGCGCCCAGGCGGTGTTCTCGGCCGCGCGGTCACATACCGAGGGCGCCTGTACCATGTGCGGGGAGTTCTGTGCGATTCGACGAATGGCGCCATCCGCCGCAGGTCCGAGGCGAGCTGCGCGCAAGGGTAGAACACGAAAACGAACATAGGAGGTTCAAGTCATGGTTAGGCCCAAATACAAACTCTACACGCCAGGTCCAGTTGACGTCCCGCAAGAACTCCTGAAGGAGCTTTCGAGCGGCCTTGTCTACCACCGGGAGGCCTCGTTCGCGGCCATCTACGAATCGGTGCGCGTGGGTCTGCAGAAGATGATGCTCACCAAGGGCGAAGTCCACCTTCTAACTGCTTCGGGTACCGGGGCAATGGAAGCGGCAGTGTCCAACCTGATCAGCCCTGACGAGAAGGTTCTGGTGGCAACAGCGGGGCGGTTCGGGGAGCGCTGGCGAGAGATAAACCTGCGTTTCGGCGCCTTTGTGGATGAGCTGAGCCGACCGTACGGAGAGGCAATCCCGCCCGAGGAGTTGGAGCGGCGGCTTCTGGCCAACGATTCGGCGCGTTGCGTCTTCACGACCCTTACAGAGACCTCCACCGGGGTCCTGCACGACGTGCGGGCATTCGGCGAGATATGCCACCGACTTAACCGCATACTGGTCGTCGACGCGGTGGCCGGGCTTGGAGCCGATGAATTGCGGATGGACGATTGGCATGTAGATGTGGTGGTGGGTGGATGCCAGAAGGGTCTGGCAGTACCTCCCGGCGTGTCGTTCGTTGCCCTCAGCCAGCGGGCGATGGAGCGGGTCGATCGGGCCAAGGCGCCGCGCTTCTACTTCGACCTGCGGATTGCCCGGCGCTACGCGGCCAAGGGGCAGACCTCCTGGACTCCTGCTATCTCCATCATCTACGCTCTGGACCTGAGCCTCAAGCGCCTGAACAAGATCGGCATGCCCAGATACTGGAAGGCGCACAAGGAAATCGGTGATATGCTGCGAACCAAGGCTGGCGGTCTGGGATTGGAGCTCTTTCCGAAGCGGCCGTCAAATTCTCTGACCGTCATGAAGATGCCGCAGGGCGTGGACGGGGTGAAGATCGTGGACATCTGCAGGAAACGGGACAAGATACTGCTGGCCAACGGTCAGGGCGACATGCGCGGCAAGATTGTCAGAATCGGACACATGGGCCCGGTGACCAAAGCCGAGATGGCGAGGGTTTTCGGCTGCTTCCAGCGGGCGTTCAAACAAGTCCGCGGCCGAGCCGGGAACTAGATACAGGTCTACGGCCGGACGCCGAGACCCGTGCCGTGCTGACATGGCCGCCCGGGCGCAATCCCGGGCGGTTCTACTGCGGATCCTCTCCCGGAAGCCGAAAGCGCGCCATGCGGCGCAGGTAGACCGCGAGGTAGTTGAGGAACGACACGACCACGAGCACGGTCACGACCGAGTCGACCGCGGATTTGTATTGCATGAGCACCGGCACTTCGAGCGTGTAGAAGACGATCGTAATGGCGAAGCCAAACCCGGTTATCTTGCCGACCACGTCGGATTGGACGAACAGGCCCCGGCGTTTCATGATAACGCCGCTGCCGGCCAGTATCAGGAGGTCGCGCAGGATGACCGCGGCGGCGAGGAAGAACGGCAGGTTGCGGGTGTAGACGAGCGTGACCAGTACCGAGCCCACCCAGACTTTGTCTACAAGGTGATCGAGGACCCGGCCGAGATTCGAGACCTGGTTCAGTTTGCGGGCGATGTAGCCGTCGAGAGCGTCGGTGGTCCATGAGACCGCCATGACCGCGACCGCGGCTGCGTTCTGGCGCTTGAAGAGCAGGAGCAGCACGATCGGCAGCAGGATGATGCGCGATACGCTCAGGATGTTGGGCACGGTAACGATGCGGGCAGCGGTCGAGTGGCCGTTCTTGTTGGGTTCGGACGCGCGGTCCTGCGGTGCGGATGGCTGGTCGGTCATGTCTTTGGCTCGGGACACGATCCCGAATGCCGGGCGTTTGGGTCATGTCCCTGCGCGGATGAGTGCTCGGTCATGTCAGCGGCTCTGCGCAGTTTCCAGCATCTCCCGGGCGTGGGAAAGGCTGGCCTTGGTGACGGTCGCTCCGCTCGTCATGCGGGCGAGTTCTTCTACCCGGGAGTCAGGGTCGAGCGTTCGGATTGACGTCACGGTCCGGCTGCCGCGCGTCGACTTGGCGACCAGCAGATGCCGTTCCGCGTACTTGGCGATCTGGGGCAGGTGCGTGATACAGATGACCTGGTGGTTCTTCCCCAGCCGGGCCAGGCGCCTGCCGACCGATTCCGCGACCTTGCCCCCGATGCCGACGTCGATCTCGTCGAACACGAGAGTCGGTACCGGGTCGGCCTGCGAGAGCACGCTCTTGAGCGCGAGCATGACGCGCGAGAGCTCGCCGCCCGAGGCGACCTTGCGCAGCGGGCGCATCTCCTCACCCGGATTCGCGGTGAAAAGGAACTCGGCGGTATCGGCGCCGGTCGAGGTCAGCCGGAAGCGCTCGTTGCAGCTTTCATAGACGCCGTCAGGATCAGGCACGCGGCTGAGGCTGACCGAGAGCGCGGCTTTGCCAAGCCCCAGGGCCTCGAACTCGCTGCTCAACCGTTTCTCGAGCTCTGACCGGGCACGGCCGCGTTTGCGGGAGAGCTTGTCCGCGCGCTCAGCCAGGTCCTGTCTCAGCGCCGCGAGTTCGGCAGCCAGCTCTTCGCGGCGCGAGCCGCCGGTTTCAATGGAGTCGAGTTCGGCTTTGAGCTTCGCCTCAAGCGATGCGATCTCATCGGCGCGGAGCCCGTACTTGCGCTCGAGCCGCTCGATCAGGAAGAGGCGGGAGTTGACCTCTTCCATCCGCTCGGGAGAGAATTCGATCGACTCGCGGTAGCGCACGAGCTCGCGCCACAGGTCATCGGTGCCGGCCCGGGCTTCGTTGAGCAGGGCGCGGCGCTCGGACAGGCCGGGGTCGAGCTCGGCCAGCTCGCCGAGCGCCTTACCCGCGACCCCGAGCAGGCCGATGATCGAACCTTCCTGTTCCGAGAGGAGTTCCTCAAGTTGCCGCGCAAGGGTGAACCTGCGTTCAGAAGTCTGGAGCAGTGCGCGTTCGCGGTTAAGCTCCTCGAGTTCACCGGGCTTCACCCGGGCCGCGCTCAGTTCTTTGTGCTGGAACTCGGTCAGCTCGCGCCGGGCCCGGCGCTCGGCCATTTCGCGGTCGAGACCGGCCAGCTCCGCCGACTTCTCTTCGAAGGAACGGAATCTCTCCGCGAAACCGGCGCGCTCCTCCCCGAGGCCGGCGTACTCGTCAAGGATGTCGAGATGGATCTCGGGTTTCAGGAGCAACTGATGTTGGTGCTGGCCGTGCAGGTCCACCAGCCGGTCACCGAGTTTCTGGAGCGCGGCGATCGTGATACCTGAGTCGTTGGCGTAGGCTGCCCCACGACCGCTGCGCTCGGCGCGGCGGCGCAGGAGCAACGCGCCGTCATCGGTCAGCGGGATGCCGAGCGAAGAGCACTCGGCGGCCAGCCGCCCGTCCGCGTCGAACCGTCCTTCGACCTGGGCGGTGTCGCTGCCGGTGCGTATCATGTCCGCGTCCGGTTTGTCGCCGAGCAGGAGCGTGAGCGCGCCGATGATGATCGACTTGCCGGCCCCGGTCTCGCCGGAGAGCACGTTCAAGCCGGGACTGAACTCGACCGTGAGGTCAGCAATCAGGGCGTAGTCGCGGATTCTAAGCTCGGAGAGCATGAGTGAAGGCTAGGCGCGAATGACCAGCTCGACGTGCCAAGCTCGACTCGGCAAAAACCCGAATGACGAAACTCGAATTCCGATTGAAACTCGAATGAGGGAAATCGACCAATTCGGACTTCGGGCTTTGCCCGTATTCAATCGCCATTCGTGCTTCTGATTCCGGGTTTGACGTCCTCGTCAGCGCTGGCTACCGGTCCACTTCAGCTTGTCGCGCAGAATCTGGAAGTGGGTCTTACCTTTGGGCGTTACGAGTCGGATGGTGAAACCGGCGCGGCTGATGCTTATGGGCCGGCCGGGCCGGACGGTCCAGCGTTCCTGGCCGTCGAGGCTGAGCGCAGCCGTTCCCGAACGCCGGCTAAGTTCGAGAGTGATCTTCGCGTCAGGAGGGAGAATCATCGGCCGGGAGGCGAGCGCGTGCGGAGAGAGCGGCGTCAGGAGGATCGCCTGCATAGTCGGAAAGACGACCGGGCCGCCGGCTGCCAGCGAATAGGCAGTGGAGCCGGTTGGCGTCGCCACCACGACGCCGTCACCGACGTACCGCGTTACCAGCGCCCCGCCGCAGCCGGCCACGAGTTCGATGGCGCGGCCGGCAGGACCCATGTTCACGGCGATGTCGTTCAGGGCGAAGCCGGACTTGCGGCCGTAGGTGCAGGCGAGGACCATCCGGCGTTCTTCGGCATGGGTGCCCTGGCAGAAGTCCTCGATACCCGACAGAGCCTCTTCGGCCGAGAACTCGGTCAGGAAGCCCAGAGCTCCCAGATTGACGCCCATTATCGGGACGTCGCGACTGCCGACCAATCGCGCGGCCCGGAGCAGGGTTCCGTCACCGCCGCAGGCAACGACCAGGTCGGCCTTCTCGATCATCTTCGATTGCCGATTCTCGATTGCCGATTGTCGGGTCATTCGGTGATTCACGAGCAGCGGTTCATGTCCCGCGGCCCGCAGCCAGTGCTCGAGCTCGGGCACGAGCTTCGCGGCAAGTGGCTTGTCGCGGTTGACCATGAACGCGACGCGCTTGCGGTTCCTGGACATTGGCCTCCTAGCAGCTAACTCCTTCGCAGGAAGGCGTAACGGATTCTGCCGGCAAGGTCGCGTTCGACCTCGGCGTTCGGTGCCAGCCTGCGCACAACCGCTTCGTGGGTCGCATCAATCTCAATTGCCAGCAGGCCGCCGGTCCGGAGCAGGAGAGGACCGTGCGTGAGCAGCATCGCGACAATATTAGCCCCTTTTGGCCCTCCATCAAGTGCCCGACGTGGTTCGTGCTTGACGGTTCGGTGGAGTCGTGCCAGCCGTGATGTCGGAACGTACGGCGGGTTCGATACAAGGAGTTCCAGGCGTCCGCGCAGGCGCGACAGGGCCTCATCCTCCAGGCTTCTCGCTTGGGCCAATCGGACCCGGTCGCCGACGCCCAATCGGGCAACGTTGCGGCGGGCAACGGCCAGCGCCGCCTTCGACGCATCAACTGCCAGAATTCGCGCATCCGGGAACGCGCGAGCCAGCGCTATGGCGATGCAGCCCGTACCGGTTCCGCAGTCCACGACAGACAACCTACGGCTTGCGGCTTGCGGCCCACGGCTCGCACGGACGCGGGCAATTGATCGCGTGACAAGTTCCTCGGTCTCCGGGCGGGGGATGAGCACGCGACGGTCGACGTGAACCTGGAAATCAAGGAATGGGGCGGACCGAGTGATGTACTGCACCGGCTCACCTCTGCCGGAGAGAGAGACCATCCGTCGGAATCGTGATGCTGTTCCGGCTGTGACCGCCGGGCACAGATAGAGCTGGTGGCGCGGCACCTGGAGCACGTGCATCAGCAGGTACTCCGCCTCCGACCGTCCGATGCGGTCGGAGGCTTCCCCCAGCAGTCGGGTTGCGGCAGACCCGGCGTCTCTCCGAGGCCTCGGGTGTCTTGGTGTCTTGGTGGTTGACTTCCGGGTCCGCGGTTCCGGTTCGCTCACTCGATTGCAGCTTCGGCCTTCTCGAGCGCCGTGAACAGGGTGTCGAGCTCGCCTTCGATGACCGAGTCGAGGTTGTGAACGGAGATGCCGATGCGGTGGTCGGTAAGCCGGTTCTGAGGGAAGTTGTAGGTACGGATCTTCTCGCTGCGGTCGCCCGAGCCGATCTGCTTGCGTCGGGTCGCGGTTGTCTTCGACTCGTCCTGCAGGCGTTTGGCTTCGAGCAGGCGCGCGGCCAGGACTTTCATCGCCTTGGCCTTGTTCCGCTGCTGCGAGCGTTCGTCCTGGCACTGGGCGACAAGGCCGGTCGGTATGTGAGTTATCCGCACGGCCGATTCGGTCTTGTTGACGCCCTGGCCGCCGTGCCCGCCGGCGCGATACACGTCCACGCGCAGGTCCTCGGGGTTGATGTTCATCTCGACTTCCTCGGGCTCGGGCAGCACGGCAACGGTGACCGTGGAGGTGTGGATCCGTCCCGCCGCCTCGGTCTCGGGCACGCGTTGGACCCGATGGACGCCGCTTTCGAAACGGAAGAAGCGATACGGCTCATCGCCCTCGACCGAGAACATGATCTCCTTGAAGCCCTTCAGCTCGCTCGGCCGCGAGTCCATGACCTCGATCTTGAGATCGTGCTTCTCCGCGTAGTGCGAGTACATGCGGAACAGGTCGCCGGCGAAGAGAGCAGCTTCCTCGCCGCCGGCCGCGGCCCGGATCTCGACGATGCAGCCCTTGTCCCAATCCGGCGAGCGCGGCCGCAGTACGCCTTCAAGCATGTCGCTGAGCTTCTCGATGCGTTGGTTCAGGTCGGCGAGTTCCTTCTGGGCCAGTCCTTTCATCTCCGCGTCGTCGGCTCCCCGGGCCATCTCGTCCGCTTCCTGTGCTTCCTTCTCGATCCGCTCGTACTCCTGCAGTTGCCCGAGCGCGCTCGTTGCCGCCCGGAATTCGCGGGTGAGGGTCTTCAGCAGCGGGATGTCAGAGGTTACTTTGGGGTCGCCGAGCTGCTGCTCCAGTTCTGCTGCTCGCAGGCGCATCGGTTCCAGCCTGCGCTTGAACTCAAATGATGGTGTGGGCATGGATGGAAAGTTGTGGGGCTAGAGGAGGGTCGAACGACGGCCGGCGACCGACGAGCGCCGCGAACGGCTGTTCGTCAATCGCAAATCGGCAATCTTCAATCTACGGGCCACGGGCCATTATCCCGGCCATTCGGCCTCTGTCAACAGAAGCAGGGGCTGGGGTCAGGGATCAGGGGCTAGGTCTCGGGCTCAAATCCCCAGTCCATCGTCCACAGTCCCGCGTCCCCGGTCCCTTGTACCTTGCCGGTGGTTCAGATGCTGCCGGCGTCTGAGGCGGCGAGCCGCATCTCTACTTCGCCGATGCCGCCCTGGACCTCGACGCGCACGGAGGCCTTGGTCCTGCCCCACGCTTCGTTGACCCAGGCATCGCCATCAGCCCTGAGTCCATTCGCGTTCACGCGGCCCAGACCGGCCTGGGCTTTGACCCGGACTCCGACATCGGCGGGCAGGACCAGAGTCAACTTGCCGACCCCGGCCTTGATGGTCGCGTCGAGGTCGGATGGCCGGGGGCCTGACAGGTCAACCATGCCCTCGCCGACTCCTGCCTCGAGGCTGAAGCGGCGCAGATTGAGTCCCCTCAAGTCGACTTCGCTCTTGCCTACGTTCAGGTCGATCTCGAGCTCCACAGGCACGCCGGAATTGAGCTTCAGGTCCCAGTCGTACCGGACGTTGCCCGGCCAGGTCGCACCGACAACCCGCGACGGCTGCTCGACGATGAGCCGACCCCTGCCGTCCTCGACCTTGTATGACAACGCGGGCTTCCAGTCCGGGATGTTGTACTCGAACCTGGCATCGAGCAGGCTATCGGCACCGCCCGTGAGCTTCAGCTTGCCCACGCCGATGGTGATCGATGCGCTCACCGACTCGGCGCCGGCGAGTCCGACCTTCTGTTGCAGCGTTTCTGTCTTACCCAGCTTGGGGCTTGGCACATAACAGCCGGACAGAGCCAGTACAAGCACTAGAGAAAGCAACCCTATGTACCTGGTCATGATACTCCTTTGGCCATGTATCCGTTATGACGAGCAAGCACGGCCGGATGTTGCGGTTGCCCGTAGGCCACCGGTCTTGGCGGTGGGGTCGGCTCGTGCTACAATGAGACATGATCACAGGACACTTTGCCGCAGTCAAGGAGGAGCCGCCCCACTCGCCGCAGATGCAGGCGACGATCCGCTGGTTGATTGCCGCGAAAGAGGGCGCGCCGCATTTCGCCATGCGGGTCATCGAAATCAAACGCGAAGGGGAGAAGATACCGCTCCACCACCACGACTACGAACACGAGGTATTCATCATCGAGGGCCAGGGCAACTTGCTCAGCCCGGGCGGAGCCCAGCCGGTGGCGTACGGCTACTTCGCTTACATTCCCGCAGGCGAGGAGCACGGCTTCGAGAACACGGGGGAGGAGCCGTTCCGCTTCATCTGCGTGATTCCGAAGCAGTAGGTAGAGAGCCACTCCGACCGACCCAGTCCTGTGACGATGTCGTTCAGAAGCGCACCCGCGGCGCGTAGCAGGCCAGCTCAGCCTTGGCCAGGATGTGACCGGCTGCGGCTTCCTCAAGGTCGGCCGGGCCGGTCGGGAGGAACGTGCACCTCACCGGCGCGTCCAGCGCATAGAGAGCGAATACGAAGCGGTGCGGCTGCCTGGTCTGCGTGGACAGACCCATGTAGCTTCCCTGGCCGTCGCCGGCGTCGGCACCGCGACTCCCTGCGCCCTCCGGTAGGTAGTGCCTGTCTCCGGGCAGATTGAGCACGAGCCAGGGGACACCATAGTGCCAGCTGGTCGACTGGTCGGCGTCGTAGAGGATCAGGGCGAAGCACCTGGTGCTGTCGGGTACATTGGCCCACTCCAGCGGGGGAGAAGGCGGGAACTGGCTCGTCGGTGGGTACCCGTGACTCCAGGGGCGGGACGCATACTGCATGGGTATCGTTCCGTTGTGCCGGAAGGCCGGGCTCGAGAGCGTCATAGCCGGCTGCTGGAGCTTCCGGATCGATGTCGTTGTCTCGCCTCCGCAGCAGAACAGCATGGCCGCCGCGATGGCGCACGGCCCCAAGCCAATGCCGTGTCCGCGGTGTGCTTTCACACCCGGATTCTAGGTCATCGGGCTGGGGTGTCAAATCGGCGGGGCTTGGTGGCCGGGAGCGGGAACTCGCGGTTCACTTAAATGAACCGCGGGACATGACATCTCGTGTAGGGGCGAGGAACAGACCAGCTGAGACGAATGGGACGAAGGACTAGTCGGATGTGGTCGGCCGCTAGCTGTCAGCAGTTGTCTTGGGCTTGCGCTTGGGCTAGCTGTGTGCTTGCGGCTTGGGGCTGGTGGCTTGAAGCTGCGGTCGGGTCCGGACGCCGGGTAATCTGCAATCTACAAGCTGCAATCTGAAGTGCCTCGGGCGCTGTCCCGAAGCTTCCCGAGATGAGGTGCCTGTCCACGACTCCTCGGGTTTCTGCAACTCGCCTATTGACGCGACTTAGGAACAGAGGAAGTGTCCCCATCTCTCCCAAGGCCGGTTTGTCTCCACTGTCCATCGGGAGTGAGGATACGCCGGACGGTGCCGCTGTCGAACCGAGGGGCGGAGCGGCGGTCTAGCTGGAATCCCGCCTGCTCGGATACTCTCCCAAGGACCTGTGGACACCCTCAGCCAGGGAATAGGCCCGGCCGGATGGGCAATGAGACAAACTCACAGACTTGTTCTAGGTTTCCATCCATAGGGCGTTGGAAATCAACGATTTGAGTCGTTTCCAGCCAAATGTACACCCCCGCCTGGGGGATGGCCTCCCGGATTGTCTGCGGGGTCGCCTGGATAATCGTATCGTCCGTTGTCTCGGGGATAGCCCTGACCGCTGTGTGCCAGGTGGTCTTCTCCATAGTCTGGCGGGCAATTCGGAGAGGAGTCCGGTGAGCTACGGGTGAGGCTGTCTAGTGGGGAGTTCCGGAGAGTCCTCGGTCCGCCATGCCCGAGACAACTTGCAGGGGAACGGGGCGAGCAACTCTGCACGCTGTCTCCGATGCAGTTCCGCCCGCAGTTGAGGACATTGTCCTGTTAGCTATGGGGAACGCGATTTGCCGAGTGCTTCCATCGGCCGTCTGATCTGCTCTGGGTGTTCTTCAGCACCGCCATACCGTAAGGACCCTAGGCTGCACCGGAAAATGGGGACAGTCCCACGGAGCGCTTGCGTCCGACACAGCGCGGTACAGTCCCCATTTGGGGGGTACAGTCCCTGTTATCCGCCGATGCAATGAGCCGGGTTCCGCTGTCGGAACCCGCCCGCGCGCTTGTCACGCTGCCGGTGCGAAAGCTCGTCCCGGGTCAGGCAGAATTGACCCCGGACTCGGTTGGCTGTAGTCTATCAACTCCATGATCTCACCTTGTCCGCGGGCCGCAGGCGATGCCGCTGTGGGCGCGTGCGCACCAAGAGACCGGGGACCGATGACCGAGGACAGGACGAGCTGGTTCAATGCGGATACGTTCCTGAAAGAACTGAGACGTATCAGCATCTTCTGCGGCGGGTTCGGGTCAGGCAAGACCGAGGTCGCGGTCAACTTCACGTTGCGGATGAGGGAATTCGGGCGCAAGGTGTCGATTGCCGATCTGGATATCGTGAACCTCTACTTCCGCAGTCGCGAGGTCAGGGAGCAGTTGCGGGTCCGCGGCGTCGAGGTCATAGTCCCTGCCGGAGCGTTGGTGGATGCCGATCTGCCGATCATCGTGCCGGAGGTCAAAGGAGCGATAGAGGGCAGAAGCTCGAATGACGAAACCCGAATGACGATTGAAGCTCGCAGTCCAAAGGACGATGGACGAGGGACGAAAGAGGAAGAGACGACATCCGTGGTCGTGCTGGACCTCGGGGGAGACCCGGCCGGTGCCAGGGTGATGGCTTCGATTGCTGAGGGGATGCGGCCGGAGGATTATTCGAGTTTCTTCGTGCTGAACTCCCGGCGGCCGTTCACGGCCACGGTGGATGCGGCCGAGAGGATGATGACAGGCATCAGCGCCGCAGCGGGAATCAACGTGGACCGTATCGTGGTCAATTCCCACCTGGTCGAAGAGACCACTCCCTCGGTCATCGAGGAGGGGATTGAGCTGGGCGAGGCGCTGGCAAAGAAGACCGGCGCCCGCATTGCCTTTGTGGCGGTGCAGCGAGCCATGCTCGGCCGCTTCGATGCGACGAAGTGCGGATATCCGGTCATGGTTCTGGACCGGCTGATGCTCAAGCCGTGGGAGCCGTCCAATTGGATTGGAAAACACAGAATAGTGAATGGTGAATAGTGAAAGCCAACCGTGTTTCACCCCTCTCAATTCTCAACTTGCCGTTGTTCTGAAGGAGTATTATGGCCAAAGTTAACAAGGTGACCATCGAGAAGAATCGCTGCAAGGGCTGCGGGCTTTGCGTCAACACCTGTCCGAAGAAGGTGCTGGCGTTGACCAAGGAGATTAACGACAAGGGCTACTTCTTCTCCTTTCCGGAGAACCAACCGGCCTGCATCGGCTGCCGCTTCTGCGCGTTCATGTGCCCGGACGTGGCAATCACCGTAGAGCAGGAAGAAGCAGCCTAGGGAAATGACGAAGTGCGAATGACGAATGACGAACGGTCGGAGCCGGAGACCGGCTGGAAAAAGGCTGATTCCGAAGTGACAATGACGAATGGCGGATGACGAAGTGCGAGCTCTGAGAGGAGCGGTGTAATGGCAAAGGTGTTGATGAAGGGCAACGAGGCGATTGCGGAGTCGGCGATTCGGGCCGGCGGACTGGTCTATTTCTGCTACCCGCTCACCCCGCAGTCCGAGGTGGCCGAATACCTGTCGCGCCGCATGCCCGAGGTCGGAGGCGCATACCTGCAGGCGGAGAGCGAAGTGGCGGTGGTGAACATGGTCTACGGCGCGGCCGGGGCCGGGGCCCGAGCCTGGTCCACATCGTCGAGCCCGGGCATCAGCCTGATGGTGGAGGGGATCAGTTACATCGCCGCGGCCGAGCTGCCGGCGGTGTTTGTGAACATCGTCCGCGCCGGTCCAGGCCTGGGCGGCATCCTTCCCTCCCAGGGCGACTATCGGCAGGCGGTGAAGGGTGGCGGGCACGGCGACTACCGGTGCCTGGTGCTGGCCCCTTCCTCGGTGCAGGAAGCGGTTGACATGATGCCGCTGGCCTTTGACCGGGCAGACCGCTATCGCGGCCCGGTGCTGGTTATCGGCGACGGCATGATTGGCCAGATGATGGAGCCGGTTGAGTTCAAGGAACCGAACTTCCCGCCTCTGCCGCCCAAGGATTGGGCCACGACCGGAGCCAGGGGACGCAAGCCGAACGTGGTCAATTCACTCCATCTTGCCCCGTCGGTCGAGGAGGAATTGAACATCGCGCTGGCGTCGAAATACGAGAAGATGAAGCGCGAAGAGGTCAGGTTCGAGGAGTACAACACCGACAAGCCTTACCGCGTTCTGCTCGTCGCCTACGGCACGACCGCCCGCATCTGCAAGACGGCGATTGCCCAGCTCGCCGCCGAGGGCATCACCGCGGCGCTGCTGCGGCCGCTAACGCTGTTCCCGTTCCCGGACGCCAAGATACTGGAGCTGGGACGCAAGGCCGAGTTCCTGCTGTCGGTCGAGATGTCCATGGGTCAGATGGTCGAGGACGTGGGCTGCGCCATGGGACACGAGAAGCCGGTCTACTTCTTTGGACGCTCCGGCGGCATCGTGCCGTCACCGGAAGAGGTCGTCACCGCAGTGAAGTCTCGTCTCAATGGAGGCAAGTCATGAAGACCTTGTTCAAGCGACCTGAGTCACTCACGCTGGCGGCGACGCACTACTGCCCGGGCTGCACTCACGGCATCATCCATCGGCTCGTGGCCGAGGTGATTGACGAACTGGGCCTGCGCGAACGCACCGTCGGCATCGCGCCGGTAGGGTGTTCTGTGCTCGCCTTCAACTACTTCAACATGGACTTCCAGCAGGCCGCGCACGGTCGCGCCCCGGCCCTTGCCACCGGCGTCAAGCGGGCGAGGCCGGACCTGATCTGTTTCACCTACCAGGGCGACGGCGACCTGGCGTCAATCGGTATGGCCGAGATCATTCATGCCGCCAACCGGGGTGAGAAGTTCACAGTTGTATTCGTCAACAACGCCATCTACGGAATGACCGGCGGCCAGATGGCGCCGACCACGATGCCGGGTCAGGTAACGACGACCAGCCCCAAGGGGCGAGACATACAGGACGTCGGCTACCCGATCCGGATGTGCGAGCTGCTTGCCAGCCTGCGCACGCCGGGCTTTATAGAACGCGTCGCGGTCCACACGCCGCAGCAGGTGGTTAAAGCCAGGCGCGTGTTCAAGACCGCCTTCGAGCTCCAGCGCGACAACAAGTGCTTCACCTTTGTCGAGGTCCTTTCCACCTGCCCGACCAACTGGGGAATGACACCCTTCGATGCCACGAAGTGGCTGCAGGAGAACATGGTTCCCTACTTCCCGGTACAGAACTTCAAGACCTACGAGGAAGCGCCGGCCGGGGAGAAACCCGCTGACGCCGCGGCCGCGGGAAAGGTGGTGTGAAATGCAGGTCGAGACGGTATTCGCCGGTTTTGGCGGACAGGGAGTGATGCTGGCCGGAAAGCTGATGGCGGAAGTCGGTATGGAACTGGGAAAGGAGGTCGTCTGGCTGCCGTCCTACGGGCCCGAGATGCGGGGCGGCACGGCCAACTGCACGGTCATCATCGGCGACGAGCCGATAGCCTCGCCGATCGTATCGAATCCCCGTGACGCCGTGGTGATGAACCGGCCTTCGCTCGAGCGGTTCTGTCCGACGCAGCGCCCCGGCGGGCTCTGTATCGTGAACGCGTCGCTCATCACGGTCCGGCCGGACCGGAAAGACGTCGTCGTCGTCGAGGTGCCGGCCAACCAGATTGCGATAGACGCAGGTTCGGGCAAGGCCGCGAACATGGTGATGCTCGGCGCCTATGTCGGCGCCAGCGGACTCGTGCCGTTCGACGCCGTGGTCGAGATGACCAAGCGCGAATTCGCCAAGAAGGCGAAACTGATTCCGCTGAACGTCAAGTGCCTGGAAGAGGGATACCGGATAGGGAAGGCAGGCAGGGGATAGGGATCAGGGAGTAGGGGTCAGGGGCCAGGGAGGACGGAAGTGAGATCCGTTATCTGGATGCTGGCGCTGGCGAGCGCGGCGGCGGCACAAGTCAGCTTCGTATCAGCGGCGAACGCGGTGCGTCCCTCGTTGGTCAGCATTGTCACCGACAAGGTAGTTCCGGCAGCAGGAGCTGACTCGGGTCGGCTGGGGCTCGCCGAGACACAGGCCCTGGGCAGCGGGTTCGTTCTTGATACACTTGGACACATCCTGACCTGCTATCACGTGGTAGCCGAGTATTCCGACCTGACCGTTCGGTTCTCTGACGATGAAACCTATAGCGGCAGCGCCGTCGCCCTGGTCGGAGTGGACCCGCTCACCGACCTCGCGGTTATGAAGGTGAAGACGAAACGGGCATTCGTGCCTGCGCCACTTGGCAACTCTGCGGAACTCGATATCGGCCAGCCGGTCATGGCCATGGGCAGTCCGTTCGGACTTGAAGGCACGGCAACTGCCGGCATCGTGAGCGGGCTGTCGCGCTGGGGCGAGGCCAGGTCGTCCGGACCCGACTTCCAGGACTTCATTCAGACTGACGCACTGATCAATCCGGGCAACTCGGGCGGACCGCTCGTAGACGTCCGGGGACGGGTGGTCGGAGTCAACAGCTTCATCCGCACGACGCGCACGGGTCCGACCGGTATCGGCTTCGCCACGCCCATTAACCTGGCGAAGTCCGTTGCCGAGCAGCTCATCCGCGACGGCAGGGTGACCCGCGGCTTTCTCGGTATCTCGACCCAGGCGATAACCGAAGGCATCCGCCAGGCTTTGGGCCTGCGCACGCGCAACGGCGTGCTGGTTACGGCGGTCGAACCGGGCCGGCCCGGCGACAATGCCGGCATCAGGCCGGGAGATGCCATCATCGCCATTGACGGCAAACCGATTCCCGACGCGCGCTGGTTCCAGAGCGAGGTTGCAGGTCGCAGGCCGGGCACGGCGGTCAGGTTCGGCCTGGTTCGCGTGGGACAGCGGAAGACGGTGACCGCGACTCTCGCGTCATGGGTCATACCGGTGCAGCGAGGCCCGAAGGCTATCCCGACCAGGAGCTGGCTGGGAATCACGGTGAATGACTATCGCGGCTCCGAGTCGGAACCCGGCCAGCCGAGCTACGGAGTCATCGTCACCGAAGTCGAGGGCGGGACCGGCGCGGAGGCCGGACTGCGGCCCGGTGACGTGGTCACCGAGATCAACCTTGCGCCGGTACGCAACGTGGCAGACTTTGAACGCATCGAGAAAGTGATGGCGAACACCGGTCGGCCGTTGCTCCTTCGGGTCTTCCGGGGCCGCCAGTCCTTCTATACTGCGGTCCAGCCCTAGCTCACCTTCCTCGAATCCGGCTGCGTGCAGGTCCGCGCCGGCACCAGCCCTGACGGCCGCAAATGACAACCGGCAGGAGCCGATTGCCACTGCCGGTTGCTCGTCGCTCCTGTCGGGAGCTAGAAGTGCTCGATCAGGCGCAGTCCCTTGATCAACTGGAACCAGGTTTCCAGGTAGACCTCGCCGGTTGCCGGCCTGGCGTCGGACACGCGGATCAGCGCGTAGTGCTGGTCTTCAGTGGTGTAGCAGGCGACCAGCCGAGGCAGAGAGTCGAGTACACCGACCTTGTCGTACCGCGAAGCTGTGTATCGGGGCAGGGCGCTCTGCTCGGTCGCGGCGCTGTCGAGATGACTGAACTCCGTGATGTGCCAGGCGCCCGACGGCACTGCGCCACCCGGATCATCGGGTGCGGTGTCCGGGCTCGCAGCAAGGTAGCCGGGGCCGGTGTAGCCGGCAGCAAAGTCGGAGATGTAGAAGTCTACCTTGGCGAAGCTGTCGAGCGTCGTCATGTCATACAGGAAGGCCTGCCCGGCCGTCCGGCTCCAACCGT
>Ga0233421_10000144_pt1 | contig 36826 bp, 38 predicted proteins | sample Watercolumn_Mata_3_FD_182725 | JGI IMG/M metagenome (GOLD analysis project Ga0233421, IMG submission 182725) | Freshwater microbial communities from Lake Matano, South Sulawesi, Indonesia - Watercolumn_Matano_2014_107_MG | ecosystem: Environmental > Aquatic > Freshwater > Lake | place... | reverse complement strand
GAAACCGATGCCACGATGTGTTCAAGGTTGGGCAAATCCTGCGGCAGTTATACCGGCGCTGACAATTGCAACAGTACTCGCACCGTCAACTGCGGCAGCTGTTCATACGGTTATTATTGCAGCAGCAACAAATGCGTGCCGCTCGCGAAATGCGGTGACGGCATAATCAACGGCAGTGAACAATGCGACGGAAACACATCCGCGGGATTAAATTATAAATCTTGCGGCAGTTTCGGTTATTATAAAAATCCGAGCGGAACTTATGGTTACTACACCGGACAAAGCTGCATCGCTTGCACAATTACGTATTTTGTTTCAGGAAAGGGGACGCTTAGCTGTAATTCTGATTGCACTTATAATTTAACCGGTTGCACAACCTGCGGAAACAATATAATAAATACCAAGCCGCCGCTTAGCCCAGCGCTTACGGCTCCTGCCGAAATATGCGACGGAAGCGCTTTGGGCGGCAAAATCTGCAAAAATATAAGTTATGGGAGCGTAATGGGAAATCCGCTTTATTACACAGGCGGGACATTAAAATGCAAGGTTGATTGCAGCAATTATGATACAAGCAGCTGCACGAAGCTTTAATCAAGCAATTTGGCTAAAATAATTTTTAAAAATATATGTTTGAAAATCAAACGCCGCAGAATCTTCCGGTGGAAGATATTTTAGAAAAAACTGAAGGGCCGGCGCCAAAGCCGCCGGTTGCGGGGATAGTGCCGCCAATGCCTCTAAGGCCGGCTGTTCCGCCTCTGCCGCAAATGCCAAAATCGCCCGTCAGTTCGCTGGTCGGCACACCGCCAAGTCCTGTTAGCACAGGATCGCCTTTGCCGCCCGGGGAGCCGGTAAAAATGGAAACGCCGAAACAGGGTTGGAAGAAAGTTCTTATAATTGCGGGCGCGGTGGTATTTCTTGGAGTTATAGGTTTTTCTATAAAACTTTTTGTGTTGGAAAAAACCGCGCCGGTCGTGGAAAAGCCCGCATCAGAGCCCGAAGCGCCGGAAGCTAATGTTCCCGAAGTTGCGGCGCCGCCGACTGCCGCGCCCGAAGCGCCGGAAGCAGTTGATTCGGATAATGATGGCATCGCCGACGATGAAGAGATCTCTTTGGGCACTGACCCGCGGAACGCCGATACTGACGACGACGGGCTTTTTGACGGTGAAGAAGTTAAGGTTTATAAAACCAATCCGCTTGATAAAGATACAGACAAAGATGGGTATTTTGACGGCGAAGAAGTAAAGAACGGCTATAATCCGCTTGGTCCCGGCAAGATTTTTGCCGCCCCGCCGTTGTAAACCAGTAGATAGTAGCAAGTAGTATGTAGCAAGGGATTGATTTATTATAGTCTTGGGTCGCTTGCTACTTACTACGTGCTACTTACTACCCCAATGTTTGAGCAACTTTCAAAAAATCCACCGCCGGCTCCAGCAAATTCGCCAGCACCGGCAATGCCAGCGTCAAAAGTACCGCCGCCGACAGAAGCCGCGAAAGCAGCGCCGTCAGTAGAAAAAACGGTTCCAGTTGAACCCGAAATTTTTGTGATGCCCCGCGGCGCTTTGGCGCCGAAGGTACAAAAGCCGCCGGTCAAAATAAAATTGGGACGGGGTTCTTATTTTATTATTGGCGGAATTGTTTTTTTGGCAATTTTGGGGGGTGCGGGCTACTGGTTAACCCAAAGTTCGACATATAAAGTTGTTTCTCCGGTTACGGTTGTGCCCACGCCGCCTCCGCCGGCAGAAGAAACTCCGCCGGAGGTTGCGACGACCACGCCCGAAGCGCCAGTTGTGCCGCCGTTGGTTAGAAGCGGCGCCGATTCCGATTCTGACGGCCTGACGGACATTGAGGAAGAAATGTATAAGAGCAATCTTTACAATCCCGATACCGATGGCGATAAGTTTTTAGATGGTAACGAAGTGTTTCATCTGTATAGTCCGATTGGCAGGACGCCAGCTTCGCTTTTAGATTCAGGGCTTGTTAGCACTTATCAAAATCAAAAATGGGGATATTTGTTGTGGTATCCGATTTCTTGGCAAGCAATCGTTAAAGACGAAGACAGCAGAGAAGTTAATTTTATCGCTCCAAGTAACGAAACTGTGACTATTGTCATCTCGCCAAACCCCGAAGGTTTAAGCTTGGAAGATTGGTATCTTAAAACCGAGCCAAATGCCAAGACGGAAGAGATAAAGCCGATTACAGCCAAGAGCGGCAAAGGAGGCATTTTGAGCGAGGATCGGCTTACTGCTTATTTCCTTAAAGATAGCGAGATTATCAAAATTAAGTATGAGTTGGAAAATCGGACGATGATTGAATATCGGACTACTTTTGGGATGATGGCAAGGAGTTTGGTTTATTAAAATGTCTTTAACTTTAGAAATCAGGAAAAAAACTGACTCGGTGGTCACAAGGAGAGATTTTTTAATGTTGCTTAAAAAAATAGAAAAAATGTTGGCCGCTTCCGGGAAAGTGTCGCTTGTTTTAATAAAGATTTCCGAGATGCGCCACTTGAATAAGCTTTATCGAAAAAAGGATCAAGCGACGGACATTCTTTCTTTTCCCATCAATGAGGGTTCGCCCATTCCGGGAGGATGCAGGGAGGAGCTCGGAGATATTTTTATTTGTCCGATGTTTGTTAGAAAGAAATATGAGAAAGAATATCAGCCGCGGATGCGGCACTTGTTTGTCCACGGCGTTTTGCATCTATTGGGGTTTGACCACAAGCGGAGCGCTGATGTCGATAAGATGGAAAAAATGGAAAGAAAAATTCTACGACGTTGTTGAATTGTTACATCGTTAAATTGTTCAATTGTTTTGTGTAAAATAACAATGTAACAATGTAACAATTTAGCAATTTATTTTTATGTTCAGCTTTCGTCGTCTTTTTCGTAGTTTCAAGTATGCCCTTAAGGGTTTTTTGATTGTTTTTCGCGAAGAGCAGAGTTTCCAGATTCAATTGATTGTCGCCGTGGCGGTTTTGGGTCTGATTTTTTATTTTAATTTGCGGGTTTGGGAAATCGCGCTTCTTCTTTTGCTGATTATGACGGTTTTGGTTCTAGAGCTCATTAACAGCATTTTTGAGCGGTTGGTTGACGTTTTAAAACCGCGGCTTTCAAATTATGTAAGAGAAATCAAAGACATAATGGCAGCGACGGTTTTGCTGGCGTCAATTGTTTCAACTGTTATTGGTGTCATTATCTTTTGGCCATACTTTGAAAGTTTGATATAATTATCGTAAATCCGAAGCACGAAACTCGAAATCCGAAATAAATCCGAATAGATTAAACTTTAAAAGTTTTAAACATTTGAAAATTTAAATTTCGGATTTTGAATTTAATATTTTTACTTGGTATGTCTGATATTATTGCCGGTCTTGATGTTGGTTCGCACGCAGTGCGTCTCGCGGTCGGAGAATTGGTCGGCGGGAGAGAAAAAGAACAATTGCATATCGTGGGCGCGGTGGAGGTGCCGTCTGACGGCGTCTCCCGCGGTACAGTTTCAGGCATCGAGGATGCGATTTCTTCAATTTCCGCCTGCCTTGAGCGCGCCGAGCGTGTTATTGGGACGCCGATAGAATCGGTGTGGGTTGGAATTTCGGGGAGTTATATTGCCTCTCAAGAAAGCAAGGGGGTGGTGGGTGTAAGCCGGAGCGATGGTGAAATCCGCGAAGATGACGTTGAGCGGGCAATTGCCGCGGCGCGCACCATTGTAATGCCGTCAAATTATGAAGTTTTACACGTTCTTCCGAAAACGTTCACCGTTGATACTCAAACAAATATAAAAGATCCAATAGGGATGAGCGGTATTCGGCTTGAGGTTGACGCGATCATGATCCAGGCCTTGAGTTCTCACATTAAAAATTTGACAAAGTGCATTTATCGCACCGGGTTAAATATTGATGATATTGTTTTGGGAATTTTAGCTGTATCCGAAGCGGTTTTAACTAATCGGCAGAAAGATTTGGGGGTCGCCGTTTTGAATATCGGCGCGACGCATAGCACGCTCGCGGTTTTTGAGGGGGGGGACATACTAAAAATTGCCGTTCTTCCGGTTGGTTCGGAGCATATTACTTCCGATGTCGCCATCGGCCTTCGGACTTCGCTTGATATTGCCGAACGCATCAAGTTGGAATGCGGCACCGCCGTTCCGGGCCAGGTTGCCCGTCGCGACGAGATCAACCTCATTGATTTGGGGGCGGAAAAAGAAGAGATTATTATGCGGAAATATGTGGCTGAAATCATTGAGGCGAGGGTTGAGGAACTGATGGATAAAGTTGATGCCGAGCTCAAAAAAATTGGCCGGAGTGGAATGCTTCCGGCGGGCATCGTGCTTACTGGCGGTGGGAGTAAGCTCGCCGGTATTCTAGATTTAGTAAAAAAGAGACTGAGAATTCCGGCATCGCTCGGTTTTTCTTTGGGAATGACTTCGGTAAGCGACAAGGTAAACGATCCGGCATTTGCGACAGCCATGGGGCTGGTTGCTTGGGGGAGGGCATTCGGAGAAGTCGGTGGATTGCGACTAGGAAAGATATTCGGAAACGGAGATTTTTTCAGCAAGATAAGCAAGAGGATTAAGTCTATTTTTCACACTTCTTAGCCAGAAAAGCGTTGTTTACTATTCGTAAAACCCCGCAAAATGCGGGGTTATTGACTTTTCGGAGCGGTTATATTATTATGTAAAAAGCTAAATTTAATTGTTTTTATCTATGGAAACCATTATCATTGAGGCCAAAAGCAGAGAAAAAGTCGGGCATAACTCAAATTTTTTAAGAACGCAGAACATGATTCCGGCGGCGCTTTACGGGCACAATCTCCCTAATCAGAATTTGGCGGTAGCTAAAAACGCGTTTTTAGCGGCATATAAAAGCGCGGGCGAGAGCACGCTCATTGATCTTAAAATCGAAGGGCGCGAGTCGGTTAAAGTGTTGGTACATGACACGCAAATCGATCCGCTTTCCGGCGAAATTATCCATATTGATTTTTATCAGGTTAGCATGGCCGAAAAACTTGAGACCGAGGTGTCTTTGAATTATATCGGCGAATCTCCGGCGGTTAAAAATTTCGGCGCAATTTTGGTGAAGAGCGTTGATCGTGTAAGAGTAAAATGTCTCCCTGGGGATTTGGTGCGCCAAATTGATGTTGATTTAAACGCGCTTGCCAATTTTGGCGACGTTATTCATATCAAAGATATAAAATTGTCGCACGGAATAGAGCTTTTAGAGCATGCCGAAGATGTGATTGCCACCGTGACACAGCCGATTTCCGAAGAAGAATTAAAAGCAATGGAAGCCAAGCCGGAAGCTGACGTTACTGCGATTAAGACAGAAGGCGAGGAAAAACGCGCGGAAAAAGAAGCGGAGAAGAGTGCTGAATCAGAAGCTGAATAGAGTAGCAAAACCCGACCAATTAACGCTAAGGTCGGGTTTTTGATTTACGGATTTTTGATATAATATATGGTAGAATCGGCTTTGTTATCTCTCGACCTGATCGGGGAATCCAGCAAAGTATCAAAAGAATTCGTGTTATTTTTGGATTCCCGCGTTCGCGAGAATGAAATTCAAATAGATCTATGAATAAATTAAAGAAACGTCGGACGGCAGAAATTCTTTTTTTGGCTGTCGCATTATTTTTGGGTGCCGCGATTTATTTTGTTGTCCCCTTTTTTATTACGTCGCCGAAGGTTGACGAAAGCGTTTCCATCTTTTCTACCGCCTCGCACGAAGGGAAGAGTTGGCGCAAGATTGACGGCGCCCCAGTCCCGTTTGGCAAAGAAAATTCGCCGGTTTATGCCGTGGTTATTGAAAATCATCCTAACGCGCGTCCGCTTTCTGGTCTTGCCCGCGCGAGCTTGGTTTATGAGGCGCCGGTGGAAGGCGGGCTTACAAGATTTTTGGCGATTTTTTCAGCAGATGAAAGAGTTTCTGAAATCGGGCCGGTTCGCTCGGCGCGGCCGTATTTTGTTGACCTTGCGACCGAATTTGGCGGGATTTTCGCGCATGTCGGCGGAAGCGACGCCGCGCTTGCACTTTTAGATAAAGAACGGGGAAAACTTGTCGATTTGAATCAATATTACAAGTCCGAATATTTTTGGCGCGATGGCGGGCGATTCGCGCCGCACAATGTTTATACTAATTCGGAAAATCTCGCTCTTGCCGATCAAAAATTAAATTTGAACCCTCTGCTTTTTGATGGCTGGCAATTTAAAGAAGACGCGCCACTGCCGTCTCGGCCGGAAAAGGAAGAGGTAAAAGTTTCTTCGCCCCTTAAATCATACGAGGTGAAATGGGTTTACGATCGAATTCATAACAGTTACGTCCGCTATGAGGGCGGCGAGACTCAAAAAGATAATAACGGCCCGGTGGTGCGGGCGAAAAATATCGTTATTTTAAAAACCGATATTGAGATTATTGATGCCGTAACAAGGCGAGCTATTCAAACTGCGGGCGCGGGTGAAGCGACGGTTTTTCGCGATGGCGAAACAATCCCTGCGCGATGGAAGAGGCCCGATGCAAAATCGCGCTTAAAATTTTACGATGCCGATGGCGCGGAAATATCCTTTAATGCCGGACAGACGTGGATTGAAATAGTATCAAAATAAATTCTCAATTTCTAATTTCCAATTTCCAAAATTAATAGTCGGTCTTGTTTCGCAAGGTCTTTTTTAATTTGCATTTTTGCAGTCGGGAATGTTGTCAATATTAAATTTTTTAATGTATTTTTTTGTTCCGGACAAAATTCAAAAAGACAAAAAATCGGTATCTGTGTAATCCGCGCGATGACTTCTATCTGCGGTAGCAGTTCCAGGTAATACTTCAACCCATCGTGTCCACCATCTAAGGCGCTTCGCGGTTCGTATTTTTTTACATCCAACGGCGCCCGTCGCCATTCCGATGTCGGCAGATAGGGGAGGTTGGCGGTAATTATTAATAGCTTATAGTTTATAGCTTTTAGCTTATAGCTCTTCAATAGATTGCTCTTGATGAATTTAATTTTGTTAAACACGCCATGCCGTTTTGCATTAATTCGGGCGATTTTGAGCGCTTTGTCCGAATTATCAATCGCGATCGCGCGGACGTCAGTATTTTTTACGATTGCAATCGGAATACAGCCAGAGCCAGTGCCAACATCAACTATCAGTTTCTTCTCCTCAGGAAGGGGGGGCGAGAGGGGATCTGTTTTAAGTATTTTTAAAACCTCCTCAACCATTAATTCTGTTTCCGGCCGGGGGATCAAAACGCTTTGTTCCACCAAAAAATCCAATCCGTAAAATTCTTTATGTCCAGTAATATAAGCAATCGGTTCATGCTTCATCCGGCGACGAATCGACAGATTGATCTTTTTCAACATTTTTGTGTCGATCGGTATTTTGGGATTGATATATAGGTATTCTTTCGGTTTTTTTAAGATAAAAGCTAAAAGAATCTCCGCATCCAGATGCGGAGAGATGGTTTTGTTTTGCAATTTTTTTATCGCTGATTGAAATACTTGTTCGATGGTTATCATATTATGCCGCCCTTGAAAGCGCATTGATTATTTCCTCCAATTTTCCGTCCATAATATTATTGATGCCGTGCCATGATTCTTTGATGCGGTGGTCGGTGACGCGGTCTTGCGGAAAATTGTAAGTGCGGATTTTTTCGCTGCGTTCGCCGGTTCCAATCTGTGCGCGGCGGAGAGAAGTTTCTTCGCTACGGCGCTTTTCTTCTTCTATGGCAAAAAGGCGCGCGCGCAAAACCTGCATTGCCCGTTCTTTGTTTTGGCTTTGCGAACGTTCGTCCTGGCATTGAACCACGAGCCCGGTTGGAATATGCGTGATGCGGATGGCGGAATAAGTGGTATTTACCGATTGTCCGCCATGTCCGCCGGAGGTTGAGGTTTCAATTTTTAAATCTTTCGGATCGATTTTTAATTCCATTTCTTCCATTTCTGGCATTATCGCCACGGTAACTGTTGAAGTATGCACGCGGCCGCTTTTTTCGGTTTCGGGAACGCGCTGGACGCGATGGACGCCGCTCTCGTATTTTAGGCGGCGATAAACGTTTTTTCCGGCGATTTCAAAAATAACTTCCTTAAATCCGCCGATGCCGATGCGATTTGAAGAGATTAATTTCGTTTGCCATCCGCGGGCTTCGGCATAGCGGCTGTACATCCGAAAAAGCTCGGCGGCAAAAAGCGCGGCCTCGTCTCCGCCGGCGCCGGCGCGGATTTCCACAAAAATATTTTTTTTATCAAGCGGATCTTTTGGCGCCAAAAGCTCTTCAAGTTCGGTGATAATTTTTTCGCGGCTTTTAGTAAGCGCCGCAAGCTCTTCTTCCGCCAAAGTTTTTAGCTCTTCTTCGGTCTCGTTTTTTACCACTTCCTTTGTTTCGGTTAGGGCTTTTTCAATTTCGTTCAGTTCATTTTCTTTTTTTATCGTTTCTTCAAGTTCTCCATACTCTCGGTTTAAACTGGCCATTTTTTTGGGGTCGTTAAAATTGGCCGGATTTTCCAATTCCGTCCGGAGCTCATCAAAATGTTGATGTATTTTTATAAGTTCTTTTTCAAGATTGATCATGTCTTTATAGTAATTAAAAAAACGCCATTTAGCAAGTCATTTCGGCGTTTTTTGTAGAATTTACTTTTCCTTTTCAAGCTTTACTTTTTTCGCGGCTTTCTTCGTCGCCAGCTTAACGCGTTTGGAGACGTGTTTTTTGGCTACTTTTTTTGCGACGCGCTCCTGGAATTTTTCCACGCGGCGGGCGGTGTCAACCAATTTTTGTTTTCCGGTATAAAAAGGATGGCATGCCGAACAAAGCTCAATGCGGAGTTCTTTTTGGGTTGAGCCGGCTAAAAATTCGCTGCCGCAGGCGCAAACAACCTTGGCATTTTTATGGTATTCGGGATGGATATCTTTCTTCATAAATTTAAGCAGATTTAGCTATTTAATAGGTTTATTCTAACATAGACAGAAGAAGGATGTCAAGATAATATCAACCAAGCTTCTTTTTTAATAAATCCTGCGCTATTTGCAGATCGGCGCTGCCTTTTGTTTTTTTCATTATTTGGCCAAGGAGAAATTGAAGCGCATTTTGCTTTCCGGCCTTGAAATCGGCGACAACTTTTAGATTCTCGGAAATTACGAGATCAATGATTGTTTCAAGCTCACTCGCATCGCTCATTTGCGCGAGGCCTTTTTCTTCTATTATCTGCGAAGGATCACCGCCCGCTATCACCATTTCTCTCAAAAGCGCAAGTCCCATCGTGCTATTAATTTTATTTTGGTAAACAAGAGTTAAAAATTCGGCAAAATTTTCAGGCGTAATTTTTAGCGTCCGAATGTCAATCTTCTGTTCGGCCATAATCCCACTAAGTTTTGAGAGAAGCCATCCGGAAATAAGTTTCCCAAGTTTGGAGCGATTTTTTTCTAAGATTTCTTCGGGCGTTCCTTCGGTTTCCGGGAGCGAAGTCAGCCACTCAAGAAGTTCAGAAAATACAGCTTCAGTGAAATCGGCAAGATATCTATCTTCGGTCAAAATCCGCGCGTCAGCCGATGAAAAGCAGTATTCGCGGACAAATCTTTCCCGGCGCGCGATCGGCAATTCCGGAATTTTTTCGCGGAGGGCGTCGGCAATCTCATGCAGTTCCAAGGGTGGAAGATCGGGTTCCGGGAAGTATCGGTAATCATGCGATTCCTCCTTGCCGCGCTGTTCTTCGGTAACCCCCTCCGCGTCATTCCATCCCCGGGTTGTGCCGTAAGCGGGCGGAGTTCCCGCTTGCCAAAGCTTTTTCTGTCGCATTATTTCATATTCCAGCGCTCGCTCAACGGCCTTAAAAGAATTTAGATTTTTAATTTCGGTTTTTGGGTTCAATTGCCGGGCGAATCCCGTTTCTTTTTCGGGATCGTCAATAACTTCGCGGAGCGAGATATTGGCGTCGCATCGCAGATGCCCCTTTTCCATATCGGCGTTTGAAATATCAAGATACCGCATAATATTTCGCAACTCCTGCAAGAATGTTTTTGCTTCAAGCGGCGAAGTAAAATCCGGCTCGGTTACGATTTCTATAAGCGGCGTGCCAGCGCGGTTAAAATCCACAAACGTGGATTTGCCATTTTCGCCGTGAAAAGATTTTGCAGCGTCATCTTCCAGGTGGATTCGGGCGATATGAATGCGGGCGGATTTTCTTTCGTTTTCTTTTGCGTCGCGCACGTCAATTTCCAAAAATCCTTTCTCAGCGATTGGCTCGTCATATTGCGAGATCTGGTATCCTTTTGGCAAATCTGGATAAAAATAATTTTTTCGGTCAAATTTTGAAGATTTTAAAATTCGGCAATTCAGCGCGATCGCCGCAAAAAGCCCGTATTCCACCGCTTGGCGATTAATTACCGGAAGCGTTCCGGGATGCCCCATGCATACCGAGCAAACAGTTGTATTCGGCGGCGCGTTTTCGCCAGCGTTGTCGCAGGCGCAAAACATTTTGCTTTTAGTTTTTAGCTGGACATGAATTTCCAGGCCAATGACGGGCTCGAGGGTCATAAAATAAAACATTTGACATTTAACAATTGGCAATTAACAGCGTGTCAAGTGTCAAGTGTCAAATGTCAGATGTCAAATGTTGATTTAATTCTACCTTTTTTCCACTGGAACTACCAACGATCTTGATTCTCTAAGATTGAAGTAGAGGAGAAGCGAGCTGGCGATAAGCAGAGGTCCGGCCAACGCAGTAATCAGGTTAGAGACCAGGGATAACACAACATTTATAATGGAAAAAAGCATCGTGCCTGATTCAACTTTACCCCATGGCAAAGTTATGAGCGCGGTGACTCCATAAACGAGCGCGGTTGTCACTACCCCCCAAAAGAGATTAACTACCACTAACCGCCAAAAGACCAGCCACCACCGTCCTTGCACTAAAATTTTGCTCTCTTTAAGCGCTTCAAGACATTTTTTCCCCTCTAAAATAAAAGTATAGAGCGTGAAATGAAACCAGATCGCAAAAATTATTCCGGGAATAATTAAGAGAATTAGGCCAAAAATTATTATTACGCCAACAATTATGCCCAGCAATATAGACATTGGCAGTTTTTTAAGGGCAATTAGCGCGAGATTCTTAAGATTTGTTTTTTCATCCACAAGGGTTCTCGCAGTGATTTCAATTGTTAAAACCGTAAGCCAGATGGTGATGGCGTAAAACGGGATAGAAATGAGTATGCCGAGCAAAGAAAAATAGCCGGGAAGTTTTAGAAAATAGCGCAGGAGCATCTCGGCCGAAGTACCAAGAAACACAAGCACTATGATCGGAATTATTACTTTGAAGTTTTTTCGGTAAAACTCCCATGATTTAGTTATAAGATCGGAGATTGAGATCATTTTTTTATTTGGGTTAAGGGCAATTTGCCCCGCCACCCGCTAATTTTTATCCCATTATTATTTATATCATAATTTCGGTTAATAGCCAATAATAGTAATCAATACAAAGACGCATGATCGCGCGTCTTTATTGAATAATTTTTAAGATTACTTGCCATACTTTTTTAGCTATTTTTTCTGGTGAAAGGATATTTTCGCGTTCTACGCACTCAATTTTTTTCCAATGGTTCATTTTCCGCACCAGCTTGAGACTTTGCTCTTCGGAGGCGCGTTGGAAGGCGAGGTTGCCTTCGTGGCCGTCGTGCGATCTGCCACGGGCGTAGGCGCGGGCTGCTTTTTTGGCGACAAGTGTATGCGCGATTTTTGGATTAACGTGCAAATAGATGATTAAGTCCGGTCGCGGCAGACCAAAAATGCCGAACTCCATCTTGTCCAGCCAGGCCAAAAACTTGCGACGTTTTTTCGGGTCGTTGATTTTCGCGCCCTGATGAATTTGATTGGCGGAAGCATATCGATCAAGCACCACAATGCGTCCTTCTTTAAGCCATTTTTGGATTTTCTTTTTTGATTCAAAACGGTCGGCGGCGTAAAGAACCGAGGCGAGATACGGTGAAATTTTTGTCGGATTGCCGAAATCTCCGGCCAAGTATCGGCCGGTAAGCGCGCCGAAGAAATTTTTGTAATATTGCGGAAAGTCCAGGGTCGCCACTTTATATCCTGCGGCGCGGAGAGTCTTCAAAAGCAGAATCGTCTGGGTGTGCTTGCCCGAGCCGTCGGTGCCGTCGATGACGATTAATTTGCCGATTTTCATATTAATTATTAACGAGTTAATGGGTTAACGAGTTAGCGGGTTGGCGAGTTGTTATTTTAATCATATCACATTTTAAAACCCCCGGTTAATCGGGGGCGAAGTTATTTTCTGACGAAACTTTGGAAAGTATAACCGTCGTGTTTTTCTTCGGCAGCAAGCGTCCATTCACTGAAATCAATCTCCGGAAAAAAAGTATCGCCATCCGGTGCCTGATGCACACGCGTAAGTTCCATCCGATGAGCTAGAGGAAGCGCAACGCGATAAACCGAAGCGCCGCCGCAAATGTAAAGTTGGTCTTTATCTTTGCAGTATTCCAGCGCCTCTCCCAGAGAGTGAAAGATTTTCGCGCCCGGGGCTTGCCATTCAGGGTTTAGAGTGATCACGATATTCTCGCGCCCGGGAAGCGGCTGGATGGGCAACGAATCATAAGTCTTGTCACCCATAAGGCAGGCGTGGCCCATGGTCAGACTTTTAAAATGCTGAAAATCTTCCTTGATGCGCCAAGGAATTTTTCCATCTTTGCCGATAACATTATTATCAGCTATAGCGGCGATGAGGATTACTTCGGTCATACGGCCACCTCAAATTTAATTCCCGGGTGATGTTCGTAGTTTTCAACTGTTGTGTCCTCGTATTGCCAGAAAAAGATAGAATCAAATTTTTCGGTTTTGATTCGCGGCAACCGATATGGTTCGCGCGCGAGCTGCGTTTTGAGGCCATCAATATGATTGACATAAATATGCGTGTCTGCCAAAAAGCCGACCAGCCGGCCTTCTTGGAGTCCGGACTCTTTTGCCAGAAGATGCAGCAGTAGACCGTAGCTTGCGATATTGAACGGCAGTCCCAGGGCGGTATCAACCGAACGCTGATTCCAGAGCAAATTGAGTTTGTTGCCGATGACCGTGACCTGAAAACCATAGTGGCAAGGGGGCAGGGCCATTTGGGGAATGGATTGCGGATGCCAAGCGCTCACAATCATCCGCCGGTCAGCTGGGTCGGTCTTGAGTCTTTTGACCAAATTTTGCAATTGGTCTATCCCACTCGCCGATTCGGCGAGCTTTTCATAGCCCCGGTATGTTCCGCCGAAATTTCTCCATTGGAAACCGTAGATCGGGCCCAAGTCTCTTTCTTCGCGCATTTTTTGCTTGGTGGCTTCATCGTGGCTATAGGGAATTTTTTCGGGCGAGCACCACTCATCCCAAATATGATTGTTTCTATCTTGTAGCCATTTTTTGTCGGTTATTCCTTTGATAAAGAACTCCAGTTCAGAGGCGATTAGTCGAAAGGGGATATTTTTGGTCGTGAGGAGCGGAAAACCTTCGGCCATATTATGTTCAAACATCGCGCCCGGAATGGCGAGCGTGTCAACGCCAGTGCGGTTCTGTTTAATTGTGCCGTGGTTTAAAATTTTTTTAACAATGTCCAGATATGCTTTCATTACCACGCTCCCGCGAATATCATTCGCGTCAAAGATGATTATACCACAAGGATAGGCCTAAAGAGTAACGGAGTCAAGTTGATTAAGTCGGATGAATATGATATACTTCTTAATAAGTGAAGAATTTTATGCAAAATTTTGAAATCATCAAAATCTTTTTTTTGACGACTATTTCATTTATCATCGCTTTCGCGTGGACGCCGGCGCTTACGCATTTTTTGTTCAAGTACAAGCTTGGCAAGCAGATCCGCGACGAAAAGTCGGCGCCGATTTTTTCGGCCTTGCATCAAAAAAAGAGCGGCACGCCGACGATGGGCGGTCTCATTATTTGGGTGACGGTAGTGGCGCTGGCAATCATTTTTTGGTTTTCGGCAAAATTTATCGGCGGCACTTTTTATTCTTTGAATTTTCTAACGCGTCCGCAAACGCTTTTGCCACTCGGGGCGCTCGTAGCTTCGGCTTTGGTTGGTTTGGTTGACGACTATTTTAATGTCCGGCGTTGGGGGCCGAAAGGCGGCGGACTCACAATGAAGCGCCGCCTTTTAATCTATACGGCGATCGCGGCAATCGGCGCTTGGTGGTTCTATTTTAAATTAGATTGGGATTTGGTTCATATTCCATTTGTCGGTGATTTTAATGTTGGTTGGTGGTTTATCCCATTTGCGATTTTTGTGATTGTCGCCACGGCTTTTTCCGTTAACGAAACAGACGGCTTGGACGGTTTGGCCGGTGGCACCTTGCTTATGGCCTTTGCCGCATACGGCGCAATTGCTTTTTCAGGAGGAAAATACGAACTGACGGCATTTTGCGGTGTGATTATCGGTGCGCTTTTCGCGTTTCTTTGGTTCAATATCAATCCAGCGCGGTTTTTTATGGGGGATACGGGCGCGATGTCGCTTGGAGTAACGCTCGCGATTATCGCGCTTTATACAAACGCCGCTCTGCTTTTGCCGATTATTGGACTTGTGTTTTTAGTCGAGTCGCTCTCAGTAATCATCCAAATTTTTTCTAAAAAAGTTTTTAGGCGAAAAGTTTTTCTTTCTTCTCCGGTGCATCACCATCTGGAGGCCGTTGGCTGGCCCGAACCGAAAATCGTGATGCGGGCGTGGGTTATCTCTGGTGTTGCCGCTGTTCTTGGTTTGGTAATTTTTTTGATGGACAAAACATTTTAAATTCAGAATGCAGATTACAGAATGTGGGATTATTCTACATTCTGAATTCTGAAGTCTGCATTATTTTATGCCTCCAAAGGCAAAATTGCCGTCTACTGCGGCATTGAAATTGAAATCCGAACTTCCGCTAATTCCCCTCAAGGATCTTGTTTTGTTTCCGCGGCTTTCGGTGCCCCTTACGATCGGCGAAGAAAAGTCGCTTTTGGCTTTAAACGACGCGATGCAGACCGATCAAGTTTGTATTTTTTCGGCGCTGAAGCCTTCGGAAGGCGGCGCCGTTTCGCCGGAGCAGATTTATCGCGTCGGCACAGCGGCGAAAATCATTGAAGCCTCAAAACAGCCCGACGGGACGGCGCGGATTTTGGTGCAGGGAATGGCGCGCGTCAAAATTAGCGCTTTTGTTTCTTCGAATCCATATTTTAAAGTGGCAGCAGAAATTTTGCCCGATTTTTTTCCGGTTAAAAATGAAAAAATCGAGGCCTTGATGTATAGCGCGGTGAATCAATTCAAGGAATGCGTCAATCTGGGCGCGACCGTTCCCTTTGATATCCTTTTGGTTATTCTTAATATGGCAAACCCGCTTGAGCTTGCGGATTTGATTGCTGTTAATATTGATTTTTCGCTTGCGGAGCGGCAGTCGCTTTTGGAAGCGGAAAATGCGGAAGAAAGGCTTGATCGGGTAAACCAAGCGCTCGGCAGGCAGATAAAAGTTCTTCGGATGGCGCGGAAAATTCAAACCGAAACCGGAAAGGAATTGGGGAAAATGGAGCGCGAAATGATGCTGCGCGAACAGCTCAAGGCGATTGAAAAAGAATTGGGCGTCGTCGGCGGACGGAGCGACATTGAAGATGTCCGGAAAAAGATTGATGAGTCGGGTATGTCCGAGGAGACAAAAGAAATCGCTAAAAAAGAACTGGCGCGTCTTGAGGGAATGCCCTCTTTTAGCCCGGAAATTTCTTATATCAGAACTTATCTTGATTGGCTCATCGGCCTTCCCTGGGCCAAGCGCGATGAAAAGGCCATCAACGTTAAAGAAGCGGGGAAAATTTTGGACGAAGATCATTACGGCTTGGAAAAAGTCAAAGAGCGCGTAACCGAGTATCTGGCCGTGCAAAAACTCGTCGGCAAAATTAAGGGTCCGATTTTGTGTTTTGTCGGCCCTCCGGGAACTGGCAAAACCTCTATTGGCAAATCAATCGCCCGCGCTCTGGGTCGCAAATTTTTCCGTATGAGTTTGGGCGGCATTCGCGACGAGGCGGAAATTCGCGGCCATCGCCGAACTTATGTCGGCGCGCTGCCGGGGCGAATTATCCAGGGCATTAAAACTGCCGGCACCAAGAATCCGGTTTTTATGCTTGATGAAATAGATAAGGTCGGCGCGGATTTTCGCGGCGATCCAACCTCGGCGCTGCTTGAGGCGCTTGATCCGGAGCAAAATAATTCTTTTTCCGATCACTATCTTGAAGTGCCTTTCGATCTTTCAGATGTGATGTTTATTACTACCGCGAATCTTTTGGACCCCATCCAGCCGGCGTTAAAAGACCGTATGGAGGTGATTGATTTTCCCGGATATACCGAAGAGGAAAAATTCAATATTGCGACAAAATTTTTAATTCCTAAACAATTAAAGGATAATGGCCTCTCTGGCGGCGGGACAGTGATTACCGAACCAGCGCTCCGCGAAATTATCCGTGCGTATACGCTTGAAGCGGGGGTGCGTAATTTGGAGCGCGAAATTTCTAAGATATTCCGCAAGATCGCCAAAGAGGTTTCAACGGATGGAAAGAAAAATTACAAAGTCGGGCTGGATGATCTCAAAAAATATCTGGGCGTGCCGCGTTTTCGCCATCTGGCGGCGGAAAAAGCAGATGAGGTTGGGGTTGTTACCGGCCTCGCTTGGACCGAAGCCGGCGGCGACATCCTTCTAATTGAGGCGACGAGGATGCCCGGCAAGGGAAATTTGATTTTAACCGGCCAGCTTGGCAAGGTAATGCAGGAATCAGCCCAAGCAGCGTTCTCTTATGCGCGCGCGAAAATTTCTTTTTGGAAAATTAAAGACAAATTTTGGTCAGAAGAAGATATTCATGTGCATGTGCCGGCAGGCGCGATTCCGAAAGACGGGCCTTCGGCCGGCGTGGCGATGGGCGTGGTCTTGGTTTCGCTTTTGACCGGCAAAAAAATCAGGATCAAGGTTGGGATGACGGGCGAAATCACTCTCCGCGGGCGGGTGCTGGAAATTGGCGGGGTAAAAGAAAAAGTTTTAGCCGCGCACCGCGCCGGGCTAAAAACAATTATTTTGCCAAAAGATAATGAGAAAGATTTAGAGGACGTGCCGGATGAGGTAAGAAAAACAATGGAATTTAAATTTGTGACCGAGATGGATGAAGTATTAAAGTTGGCATTAGTTTAAGTTCAAAGCCAATAGTTTTAAGTTATTGGCTATTGGCTATTGGCTAAAATGGTTTTCCGTAAATCTCCCGACATTATCTTCCTTGCCGCCGCCGGTTTTTTGACGATTTTTGGTTTGGCGATGCTTACTTCTGCAAGCTCGGTTTTGGGCTATCAAAAATTTGGCGATGCTTATTTTTTCATTAAACGCCAGTTGCTTCATGGTCTTTTGCCGGGCTTGGCCCTGTTTTTTTTATTTTTGAAGATTGATTATCGTCGTTTAAAATATTTTGCCACGCCTTTTTTGGCGATTTCCCTCGGTTTTTTAATTTTAGTTCTCATCCCGGGGATCGGAACAGTTTATAACGGGGCTAAAAGCTGGATCAGCATAGGATTTATTTCTTTTCAGCCGTCGGAAATTGTCAAGTTGACATTTTTGATCTATCTTGCGGCATATTTTGAGGCGCGCCGCGAGCGGGAGATGCGTGATTTTTGGACCGGCCTTGTGCCATTTCTCCTTGTTATTGGGATGCTTTCGGCTTTGATGATGCTTGAACCGGATATGGGGACAATGGCAGTCATCCTTATCTCGTCATTTATTGTTTATTTTATAGCAGGCGCGCCGGTTATTCATATTGTTGGAGTTGGCGGTTTGGGAGCTGCGCTTTTTTTTATTCTGATAAAAATCGCGCCGTATCGAGTAATGCGGCTGACAACATTTTTGCATCCCGAACTTGATCCGCAAGGCGTCGGCTATCAGATTAATCAGGCATTGCTCGCGATCGGTTCCGGCGGGCTTCTGGGATTGGGGTACGGAGGGTCGCGGCAAAAGTTTTTATATCTTCCCGAGCCGGCAGGGGATTCAATTTTTGCGATTATGGCCGAAGAGATGGGTTTCCTTTTTCTTCTTATCTTTTTTTTCGCGCTCACCGTCTTTTTTTTCCGCGGCATTCGGATCGCGAAGCTGGCTCCCGATCTTTTCGGCAGATTGCTTGCCGCCGGAATCATCTCGTGGCTTATGGTTCAAACGTTAGTAAATATTGGAGCAATGGCGGGGGTTGCGCCGCTTACCGGCCTGCCGCTTCCGTTTGTAAGTTACGGCGGCACGGCGCTTCTGACTTCGCTTGCAGCCGTGGGGATTATGGGGAATATTTCAAGGCACAGTTAATTTAAAGATAAAAATACCTCCGACGGCGAAAGTCGGAGGTTTTGTTTTTTTGTGGGACTAATTTTCGCCTCGCGGCGGCTGATATTTGTCCGCACCCGGGCAGTTGTCGCCTTGGGCCGTCATTGTTTTGAGTAGGCGTCCGAAAGCGGCGTAATGTTCCAAACTGGTACCCTTGAGGCACTCCCAGCCGTCAGGGCCCATTGTGAGGTAAGCGCAAGTTTCCTTGCCGCAGCCGGTTTTGCAAACCGTTTTTGCCATTTCGTCGGAAACAGCGGCCATTTTTACGCCTCCTTATTTCCTAATCGGGAGGATAGCACCTTTAAATTATTTTGTCAATTTTGCGGCCCGATTTCGGCAGGCGACTGCCGAAGAAGTTGATTTTTAGGGCGTTAAGGATCGGCAAAAAGTCGGTTAAAAAATTATAACTCGCGGCGCCGACAGGCCCCAGAATGCCCAAAAAGACGAGCGCGAGGCCGACTGCGTTGGTCGCGCCCCAGAGAATAAAGTTTTCTTTAATGATTCGTTTTGTTTTTTGGCCGACAATCATCGTTTCCGGCACTCGTTCAAGACGGTCGTTCATCAAAGCCACGTCCGCCGCTTCAATCGCCGCGTCGGAGCCGATGGCGCCCATCGCGAAGCTTACATCGGCCATCGCCAGCGCGGCGGCGTCATTGACGCCATCGCCGATCATTGCCGTAACGCCGCGGGCTTCCTTTTTGAATTTTTCCAGATAGCGCAATTTGTCATCCGGCTTAAGGTTGGCTTCAAATCGATCAATTCCGAGTTCGCGCGCGACCCTGTTTCCAACTTTTTCATTATCGCCGGTAAGCATTACCCACGATTTGACGCCGAGTTTTTTTGTTTCGGCGACAAGCGAATGGGCAAATGGCCGGAGAGCATCTTCCATTGCCACAAAACCCGCAAGCTTTCCATCCGTCGCAAGAGCGACGAGGCTGCATCCCTGTTCTTTTTCCTCTTCCAGTAGAATCCGCTCTTCTTTTGAAATTGCGATGCCGCTGTCTTCCAGAAATTTTATTTTTCCGGCGATAAGTTTTTTACCGGCGCTTATTGCCGTGGTGCCTTCTCCGGGAGATTCATTGAATTCTTCCGGTGCTAAAATTTTGATGCCGGAACTTTCCACGTAATTTATTATCGCTGCTCCGATCGGATGGCGGGAATTGATTTCCGCCGCGCCGATAAGTTTTAAAAATTCCTCGTTTTTTATTCCGAAAGTTTGCAATCCGGCAATTTTCGGTTTGCCGCGCGTAAGCGTGCCGGTTTTGTCCGTTAAAAAATATTTTATTTTTGGCAATTTTTCCAGAACTTTCGAACCCTTGATCAAGATCCCGCGCTTGGCTGCCTTGGCGATTGCCGCTGTGTAAGTTAGGGGAATGGCGACAGCGATATCATCGGCGCAGACAACCAGAAGCACCGCCAAAACCATGTTCGCGTTTCCAAAGATAAAATACAACATTGCCGATCCGATAAGCGTCGCGACAATATACCATCGGGTAAATTTATCGGCAGTCATTTCGGTCGAAGTTTTTTTGCGGCTCGCTTCTTCCACGAGAGAGATTAATTTGGCGAGCGTCGTGTCCTCGCCGATTTTATCAGCGCGCGCCAAAAGCGAGCCACCTTCGTTTAAGGTTGAGGCATATACCGCATCCCCGGCTTTTTTTAGACGCGGTTCGCTTTCGCCAGTTAATACCGCTTCGTTGATACTGGCTTGGCCGGAAATCACGATGCCGTCAATCGGCACGCGTTCACCGGCCTCGATAACGACCAAGTCGCCGATTTTCAATTGAGAAAGAGGAATCCGCGCGATTTCGTCGCCTTTTTTGATTTTTACATACTCCGGACGGTATTTAAGCAGACGCTTGATGATATTTTTTGTGCGCATTGCGGTCCAGACGCTGAAGATTCGGGCGCAGGCGAGCATCAGATTAATGAATGCCGCCGAATGCCACTCGCGGGCTAAAAGCGCAAAAATCAGGGCAATGGAAGCCAAAAGATCGATCGTCGGGCGGCGTCTCAAAAGCGCTCGTGCCGCGCTAAGGGCGACTGGCAGAAGGCCGATGAATGATAGTATGATAAATACCGATTTGTTCAGCGGCAGTATTTTAAGGTAATGGATAATAAGCGCGGCCATCAGGAGGATCGCGAGCGAAACATTAAAAATCAGATTGATTTTATGGGTGATTTCACTATTTTTGAGTTTCTCTTTTTGCGGCATAAGTTCTAAGATAATTTTTCTTTATTATACCAGGTCGCTCTAATCTTGACCAAGAATATTTTTTTTGATAGTTTTGATTCAGCACATTGACAGAGCGAGGAGGCGAAAATGAGAATCGCGATTTTGGGAGCGGGTCTTTAGGCGCGAGGCGCGATGCGTTATTTTGAATCTGATCCTCGGGTTGAAAGCTATGTTTGCTTTGATAATTCATTGGCGGTGTTGGCGGCGGCGGGACGATATGTTGGCGCAAAAGGCGTAATTTGGCGGGGAGATGCGAAAAACGCCGAAGAATTGCTTAGTTTTTTTAGGGTGGGAAATTTTTCCGGCGTTCTTAACGCCTTGCCCTATAGCCTTCTCCCCGCGACGACCGGAGTTTGCGTCAATGCCGGGCTTTCAATGGCAGATTTGGGCGGAAATGACGAAGTCCGAAAGAAACAGCAATTGATGGGCGGCGCGGCCGTGAGAGCTGGCGCGACCATCGCGCCGGCGTGCGGTTTGGCGCCGGGACTTATTTCCGACTTGGCGTTTAGCGCGAAAAACTATCTCACCGGAATCTACAGTATCAAAATGTTCTGCGGCGGTCTGCCGCAAAAGCCCGAAGGCGATCTTCGGCACGCGCTTTTTTTAATGAAGAGGGTTTATATAACGAATACGCCGAGGAACCCTTCATTGTTCAAGATGGCATAGTTACCATCGTGGCGCCGTTAGAGCGTAGAGAGGATCAGATATTTAACGGTGACGAATTTTCGACAATTCTTGAATCCGCTTTGACGCACGGCGCTTTTGACGCCGATTTAGATTTGTGGGGAGACGTCGGGAATATTTTTTACGCAACATTAAGATACCCCGGCCATTTTGAAAAAGTGCGGACAATGCTAAAGAGTTTTCCGCGCGAGGAGTGCGTTCGGCAGCTCAAAGAAAAAATGGGTCCGAGCGCCGAAGATGTGATTGTCTTGCGCGTGAAAGTTTCGGGGAAAGGCAGTGCCGGCCAAGCGGTTTTTGCCTATGAGCTTGTTGATTTTTACGATCCGGCGGAGCGGCTTACCGCGATGCAGCGGTGCACCGCCTTTCCGGCCGCGGAAACGCTCCTGCAGATTATTGGCGCCGGCAATTGGCCGCGCGGCGTTATCCATCACGAGCGCTACATAGACATCGATCTCCTTATCGCTAATCTTGCCCGGCACGGACTTAAAATCAAAACCTCACTCACGGCAAAAGGCGCGATTTAAAATAGGGCGGACGAGGGCATGGCGAAAGAAAGGGAATTAAAATTCAGGGTGGATGGCTTGGCGCCTATCCGCGGCGTTCTGCGGAAGCTCGGAGCGAAGCTTGTCTGGCGCGGCGCCGAGGCGAGCCAGTATTTTGAACATCCGCTTTTGCGTTTGAGCGAAACCGGAAAAACTCTGCGTTTGCGCAAATGGCCAGGACACAGCGCGATGTTGACACTCAAAAGCAAATTGGGCGGCAAAGATGCAAAATACAAGATTCGGGAAGAGAAGCAAACTTATCTGCGGAATTTTTCCGCGATGGAAAAAATTTTGTTGGGGCTTGGTTTTGTGAAGACGCAGTTTTACAGAAAAAAGCGCGAACACTGGTCTTATGGGGGCGCGCATATAGAGCTGGATGTTCTCCGTGGCATAAAATTCGTTGAGATTGAAGGAAGCGCGGCAAAAATCAAACAAATGGCCGGTCTCCTCGGCCTTAAAATGGAAGATGGAATTACAAAAAGCTACCTTGCTATTTCGAAAGAACTAAAAAAATAATCCCGATTAACGTCGGGATTTTTAAATCTGTTTTGCGCGATCATGGGCATTGTCTGCAAGTGCCCGACCAGCCCGAGAAAACATTTCTTGGGTGCACCGGGTAACACAGACTGGGGACCCTGATTTCCTGCCCCCCGATATAGTAACTTCCCGAACAATACCACATAGAACCGCATCCGGTAGATATGCATCCGTCCACGCCATCACCGTCATTTTTTCCAATGCCGCAGCAGTAAATTCCGCTTACACCGCTTGAACAATTGCCCGCGGGATTTGTGGCCGCGGTTCCTTTTAAGCATGTATAGCATTTTCCGTTTGTGCCATAAAGACCAGCTTTTCCGCCGCTGCTGGCGCAAGCAGCGCCGTATGTACGGGTTGTTTGGGAAAAATTAAGATCTACCCGAGGCAATTTGATATATCCGGCTTGAGCAAGCCCGTATATGGCAAAAATTATCAAAAGAATTATAACAGGAAGCAATTGCGCCGCCGACCTTGACCGCTGGTTGGGCGGCGCTATGCCGTCGGCGAGATTTGCAGCCTTGTTATCATTTTCTAATCCGCCAAATACAACATAGAGAAAGATTCTCCAAATCGAGATTAAAATTAAATAGTATGCGGCAAATCCTATCGCAATAAAAATAATATTTTTAATATTGTTTTGCAGTATACTAAGAATGTTTTTTTGCAATATATTACCAGTAAGCAGTTTTTTATTTAAAATAAAAAACAAGGCGAGTAATAGCGGAAAAAGCAAAAGAAATACTTTTATAATTCTGTAATACCATTTTTGTTCCAAATAAGATTTTTTTATGGGCATATTTTGGTAATTTAGAGTATCATTGATATTATTTTATCACATAAAATGTGTTTACGGCTAATGCATAAGTCAAATACGTTCTACCATCGACAGAACTCCTTTGCGAAAAAAGCCCGACTTTCGTCGGACTTTTTTTCCGGGGGTGAGATTCGAACCCACGACCAATCCCGATACCTATAGATAAAAATCCAGAGCTCCGGGGGTGGGATTCGAACCCACGACCAATTGGTTAACAGCCAACTGCGCTACCGCTGCGCTACCCCGGAGCTCTGGATTTTATAATAATGAAATCGGGGCTGCGCTACCGCTGCACCCCGCCTGCCGGCAGGCAGGTACCCCGGAATACTACTATGCTCTGGCTACCGCCAGAGCTTCAAAGTACAGATATCTGTAAATCTGCTTTTTATATTATCGGAAGTTTGCGATTCTGTCAAATTGCCCTGTGTTTGGATACAATGTTTTGACCTCCTCATTGACAATCTCGTCTTTTTCGGCTATGCTTTTATAATTAAGTACTCCCGCTTTTGGGAGTATATCTAATCAAACCAATGGAAATCAGAAATATCGCCATTATTGCCCACGTTGACCATGGCAAGACCAAGCTTACCGACGGCTTGCTTCGGCAAACCGGAATGGTTAAAGACGCGAGCATCAGCATGGATTCAAACGCTCTTGAGCAGGAGCGCGGTATTACGATTTATTCAAAAAATACCTCGGTCTTTTATAAAGATACAAAAATCAATATCGTGGATACGCCCGGGCACGCGGATTTCGGTTCAGAAGTAGAACGCGTTTTGCGTTCGGTGGATTCAGTGCTTTTGGTCGTTGACGCGCAGGAAGGCCCGATGCCGCAGACAAAATTCGTTCTTAAAAAATCTTTGGAACTCGGCATCAAACCAATTGCTGTTATCAATAAAATCGACAAGCCAGCCGCGCGTCCGGACTGGGTGCATGAAAAAGTGCTTGAGCTTTTTATGGATTTGGGCGCGAATGATGAACAGCTTGATTTTACAACTGTCTATGCGGTTGCCAAGGATGGCATTGCGAAGTTGCATCTTGAAGACGAGTCAAAAGATTTAACGCCGCTTTTGGAGACAATTCTTGCCAAAGTTCCGGCCGTAAAGGTTGATACGGAAAAGCCCTTTGCTTTCCAGCCGTTTAATTTGGCGTATGACAATTATTTGGGGCGTCTCGGCATCGGCCGCGTTTATCAGGGGTCGCTCAAGGTTGGCGAAAAAGTTTTTGTAAAAAAATACACCGGCGAAATCATCCCGGGCGGCATCACCAAATTATATACTTTTGAGGGAATGGTGCGCAAAGAAGTGCCGGAAATTTTTGCGGGTGATATCGTGATGATCGCCGGCCTCCCCGACATTTACATCGGCGATACGGTTTGTGTGGAAAGCGGCCAGGAATTGCTTCCGGCAATTAAAATTGACGAGCCGACCATTTCTCTAAATTTTTTAGTGAATAATTCTCCATTCGCCGGACGCGAGGGCAAATATGTCACCAGCCGCCAGATTAAGGAGCGTCTGGAAAAAGAACTGGAAGTCAATGTCGGATTAAAAATTGATTTTTCACCGATTGAATATTACAAAGTTTATGGCCGCGGTGAATTGCATATTGCGATCCTTCTCGAAAATATGCGTCGCGAAGGTTTTGAGCTTCAGGTTTCTCAGCCGCAGGTTATTATGAAAGATATTGACGGCGTAAAGTGCGAGCCGTATGAAGAAGGGACGATTGATATTCCAGACGACGCCTCGGGTGTCGTGATAGAAAAGATGGCCAAGCGTAAAGGGGAGATGCGCGAAATGCGGTCGGAGCAGAATCATATGCGTCACATTTTTCATATCCCGACCCGCGGGCTTTTGGGTTATCGGAACGAGTTTATCGTTGATACGCGCGGCGAGGGAATTTTGTGCAGTGAATTTATCGGCTTTCGGCCATATGCCGGCGAAATCGAAAAGCGTGATACGGGTTCAATGATTTCCGGCGAAACAGGAAAGGTTTTGGCGTATTCGCTCGCCAATTTGGGCGCGCGCGGAACGCTTTATGTGGACCCGAACGTTGAGGTTTATGAAGGCGAAGTTGTCGGCAATGTCATGAAGGGAAATGATATGGTGGTGAATCCGATTAAGGGGAAGCACCTGACCAATATGCGTTCGTCAAATTCCGATTTGGCAATCCAGCTTACACCGGCCTTGCCCGTCACTCTGGAGAGAGGTTTGGAAATTATGGCCGAGGATGAGTATTTGGAAATCACGCCAAAGAGTATCCGCCTCCGCAAACAGATTTTGACCGAAATAGACCGCAAGCGGGCAATGAGAAACGCAGACAGGGAGAATTGAGGGCATCGGTCTTTGTTCTTTTTTATGCGAGCAGACAAGGAGGAAAGATGGGCGCTTCTCGAATCGTAGTTCCAAAGGATGTTGAGCGATCTGGTCATCGCGATTGTGATTGTTACGCGCAGTACTACGGCGAGACAGAATCAGAAGTGATGAATAAGGCAAGGGGATATTTTGCTAGGTATCCGAAAGAAGGATATGGCACATATTTTATGGTGCCGATTCAAAAGCATTCCGACAGTTATTGGTATTGCAAACTTAGTAGATATCACTCTTGCGACTAAAGATAGCACGCAGCGGCTAATCGCCGCTTTTAACAAAAATATTCATTTTAAAAATGAATATTTTTTCTGACCCGGCTGGGGCTCGAACCCAGGACCCACTGCTTAAAAGGCAGTTGCTCTACCAGCTGAGCTACCGAGTCAAATCAAGTAAAATATAACATAAAATGTGGCTATCTGTCAATTGGTTGTATAAGGCAAACCGCCCCGAAATTCATCGGGGCGGTTTTTTAGTTTTACTTATTGAGCGCTTGTTGCCGAACCTTTTTTCTGATTGCGGATCTCCTGTTTCGTTTCCAGCTTCTGTTTTAGCTCCACTTTCTTCTTTTCTTGTTTTGCTTTTAATTCGGCCTTCTTTTTTTCTACATTCAGCTGTTGGGTCATAGCGCGGATTTCGAGGCGGATTTTTGCGAGAATCTTTTGCGCCGCTTTCAATGAAGCTTGCGCGTCACGGAGCAATTTGCGGTTAGCTGTGATTATTGCTGTGCTTCCCGGATAGTCCGAGGGTTTCAATCCGCGGAATCCTGCTTCGGCGGTTTGCGTTTTTGCGAGGGCATCGGCGATTTTTGCCTTGGCGTCGGCGAGCGATGACTCCAGTTTTGAAACATCTTTGCCCGCCGTTTTTAATTCGGCAATCTTTGCCGCGTATTTGGCGACGTAATCCGTTGAGATTTTATTTGCGTGCGTTTTCAAGAGCAACGCGTTCATAATGCCGTTAATTTTTGGGAGAAAAACGGCATAGATGCGGTAATCGTCAAAGATTGATTTTACGTCGGTTTTTAATGCCGCCAAATCGCTGTCGGCCGAAATTTTTTCCGCCAGCGCTTTGAGCCCGGCGATATTGGTCGCGATGTCGGCGACAAGAATTATTTTGTCGGCGTCAGCCAACTTCGATTTTTTTATTTTTTGATTTAACCGGTTTAGGGCGCGGAGACGCTGTTGGATTAACGCTTTGCCGCGAGCTTTGAGCGCGGTCATATTGTCAATGGCGATTGTTGACGAAACGTTGCCCTCCGATTGCGGTGCTGCCGATTCTATCGCGGGCAAATTCGGAAGGGTTGGAAAATTGTCGTTGGCGGGAGTGTTTGTATTCTCGGCGAATACCGGCGCGGTAACCCCGAACGCCAGAGATAATATTGTTATCGCTATAATTGATTTTTTCATAATTTATAACGTAAATTAATTATTGTTTATAATTTTGACGAACTTATACTTAGTTTCCCCGTAATTAAATTGAATTCAAAATTTCTGCCAGTTGGTCATCCTGAACGCAGTGAAGGATCTCGGCTTAAATAAGAGATTCTCCGCTATGCTCAGAATGACAGGCGGGGGAAACTAAGTATGAGTTCGACCTCTTATATTATATGATAAAAGAATAATTTTGTAAAATTGATTTTGAAGGTATAATATAAATATGACTAAAATAGAAAAACAAAAAATTTTAGTGGAATGCGCCCTCGCTTGTCTTGGGCGGCCTTATGTTTACGGCGCCGCGCCCGAAGAAGCGCCAAAAAGGTTTGATTGTTCGTCTTTTGTGCAGTATCTTTATCGCCGTATCGGCGTTGAATTGCCACGCAATTCCCTAGATCAGGCGGCGTGCGGCCGGCGGGTTCGAGATGTCAAGAAATTAGAAATTGGGGATCTTCTTTTTTTCACGAGCAAAGTCGGCCGGTATAACCGAAAATTTCCGATGGGCGTCGGGCACGTCGCTATTTATATCGGCAAGGGTTATGGGGTGCATGCCAAGTATAAAAAATTTCCCGGCGGATGCGACGGCGGACGCGTTAAAAAAGATACGCTCAATTATTTTTTGCGGAGAAGAGGGGATTTTGTGGTGGCGAAACGAATTCTGTAGTATGTAGCAAGTAGCATGTAGTAAGCAATTTTAAAAAGCATACTACCAGCTACTTGCTACTTGCTACCAATGAAAATGATGAGACGAAGAATAAAAATATTTGTTTTTCTCGTAGTTCTTATTTTTGTATCAGTGATAATCAGTTTATATTTTTTCCGCAGCGCAATCCGTGATGTTCTTTTTGAACTTCAAAAGCCCGCGGTGCCGGAGCCGTTGCCAGCCATCAGCGATCAGCCATCGGCTATCGGCGGAGAGCAGAAGGCCGGAAAAAGCGGAGAGCCGTTGTCGGCGGAGACCGCGGACAAACAGGTCCGCAAACAATCCCAGTCCGCGCCATTGCCGGACCAAATCAATCTCGACGTGCCATTCACGCCGCAGGCGCCGCTCGGAGTTTGGGACGCGTTCCATGAAGACGCATGCGAGGAGGCGTCGGCGCTGATGGTTGGGCGGTTTTGGAGCGGGCGTCCGATTGTCTCGGCGGCTGACGCGGAAACGGAATTGCAGGCGATCGGCAAAAAAGAAATTGAAATTTTCGGATACAACAAAGATACCAACGCCGAACAAACCGCGCGATTTATGCAGGAATTTTACGGCTTTAAAAATGTCATCGTTCGGTATAACATATCAATAGATGACATCAAGTCCGAAGTCGGCGTCGGCCGGCCGGTGATTTCGCCGCTTTACGGCCGCGGGCCGATGAATCCGTATTTTCGCGGCGACGGGCCACTTTATCATATGCTGGTGGTGAAAGGATATACTAAAGACGGAAATTTTATTACCAACGATCCCGGTACCAAGCGCGGCAAAGATTATCTTTATGATGAACAGTATCTTTTTGCTCGCATTCACGACTGGAATGGCGGAGATGTGTTAAACGGCCAGACGGTGATGATTATTGTCCGGCCGGATTAGACAATTGACGATTGATATTTAACAATTAACATTTGACGATTATGTGCCTTAATCAAAAATTTACAAAAAAAATCAGCGATGAGTATGCCGGAGCGCAGAAGATGCGTTCCGCGGTCATCGGCGCGTCCAATGAAGCTTTGGGGCTTGCCAAGCAGGCGATCTTTGCCTTCCATCGCGACGATACCAAATCAGGGTTGGAGCTTTTATTACAGGTCGAAAGAATCTTGGCCGATCTCGGAAAAAAATTTGCCGGCGAAGATTTTGAGGCGCAAGGGGCGTACGCGGCCGCGCTTGAGGAGTATGTTGAGGCGAAGGAATTTGGACGGTTCGTGATGGGCGAAGAGCTCGGCTCGATCAAGGAAGTTAAAGTCGGAACTGCGTCGTATCTGGGCGGCATCTCGGACGTAACCGGCGAAATTTTGCGCAAACAAATCGCTTATGCTACGGCGCGAAACGAACGCGAAGTCGCGCGCGCCAAAGACGCAATCGCCGAAATTATGGGATGGCTTATCTCAATGAATTTGACGGGTTACTTGCGCACCAAGTTTGACCAGGCAAAACAGGCGATGCGAAAGTCGGAGGAGATTCTTTACGAATATAAATTGAGAAACAGGTAATTTCAGAATGCAGATTGCAGTATGCATTAAGGTTTTAAAAGCTCGCTTACTACTTGCTGCTAACTACTTACTGCTTAAAAAATGATGGATTTTGTTGGTAAAAAAGTTTTGATCATGGGTCTTGGTTTGTACCAAAAAGGCAGCGGCGTCTCGGCCGCGAAGTTTTTTATATCAGCCGGCGCGCGGGTTGTGATTACCGATTTGAAATCGAAGAAGGAGCTATTAGGACAGATGAAGGGCGTTCTTAAATTTTATAAATGCAGAATGCAGAATGCAGAATGCAGAATTTATAAACCGGTCTTTATTCTAGGCAGACACCGCGAAGGCGATTTTCGGTCTGCCGATATTGTGATGAAAAATCCGGCGGTGCGCGCCAATTCGCCATATTTAGAAATCGCCAAAAAAGCGGGCGCAAAAATTGAAACTGATATCAGTCTCTTTTTTAAATTATGCAATGCGCCGATTATCGGGATTACCGGCACGCGCGGAAAAAGCACGACCACAACCTTGGTATATGAAATTTTAAAAAATGCGGGCTGGGATGCTTATCTCGGCGGAAATATTCAAATTTCTCCGCTCTCATTTGTAAATAAAGTAGAGACGCAAAATTTTGCGTCTCTACAAAAATTCATCGTCGTTCTTGAGCTTTCGAGCTGGATGCTGGAGAGTACGGGCGAAAATCATCTCTCGCCGCAGTACGCGCTCATTACCAATATGATGCCGGACCATTTGAACACTTATGCCAGCATGAACGACTATATCAGTGCCAAGGAAAATATTTTTAGGTTTCAAAAAAAAGGCGGTCTCGCGGTGTTTAACCGTGATAATGAAATCACCTTCAGGATGGGAGAACGGGCGCATGCCTGCCTGCCGGACGGGCAGGCGCACAGGTTTTGGTTTAGCAACCGATATTTTAATAGCGGAGATGGTTGTTTTATAAAAAATGGAAAGATATGTTTTCGTTTTAAGGGGGCAGAAAAAAATATCTGCGCAATCTCCGATATAAAACTTCAAGGCGCGCATAATTTGCAAAATGTTTTAGCGGCCGCCTGTCTTACTTCCGCCATAGGAATCGCGCCGGCAATAATTAAAAGGGTGATTAAAAAATTCCGCGGCATTCCCAATCGTCTGGAGCTGATTCGCAAGTATCGCGGCATTAAATTTTATAATGACACGACAGCAACTACGCCGGATGCAGTAATCGCCGCGCTTCGGGCATTGAATCGTCCCGGAAAAATTATTTTAATCGCCGGCGGTTCAGATAAAAATCTAGACTTCAAAGAAATGGCGCACGAAATCAGGCGGCAAGTCAAAAATCTGATTTTATTTGGTGGAAAAGCGACAGATAAACTCACCTTAGAACTTGATAAAATCCACTATCATCCGGAGCATGCGGCGGTCAATAATATGAAAAGCGCGGTCAGTCTCGCGGTTTCGCTGGCGCGGCGCGGCGACATTATTCTTCTTTCTCCCGGTGCCACGAGCTTCGGTTTGTTTCAAAACGAATTTGACCGCGGCCGGCAGTTTGTTAAAATAGTGAGAAAATTGAGATAGTTTTTTGGCTAATATCTGCTAAATTTTATCTTCTGCCTATTGACAAAACCCTCAAAATCTGCTATAGTAAAAGCAATTAAAGTTCCTTTTTGCCGGGATGGTCCGGTGCGCGAGGTGTCCGTTCGGCCGACTGGGAGTATGTCCGGTAATAATGCCGGGTGTACTGACCAACTGCCAACGGATGCAAGGAGAAGAAGCGATGAGTAAGATCACGGTTGAGCAAGTGTCCGAGCTTTTCGAGCAGGTGAAGGCAGATCGCATTACGAGGGAAAATCTGCAGGCCTTTCTGCGGAACCCCAACTCCATCTTCGGTGGCGATATTCTTACCATCGACCGCTCCAAGCCGTTCAATCCCAGGAAGTTCATCGGCCTTGGTTGGAAGATCGAGGAAGAGGACGAGCGTTCGCTTACCCTCGCCACAGTGAACATCGCCGACATCATGCTCGAGACGACGCTCAAGGCGAGCGACAACGGTCGCGTGCAGGGTGAGGAGAAAGTCCATCGCCTCAAGGCTTCGGACGCCATCCGCCTGGACGCCAAGGTCTTTCAGACTTTCTGGGAGAACAAGCACCTCATCCCCGAGAGCTGGAAGGGTAAATGCGTTTGCTTCGCCGGCACGATTCTTCGCGACCCGTACGGCAGCAGCCGCGACGTCCTTTGCCTCTGCTGGGACGGCGGCAGGTGGGACTGGTACTGCCACTGGCTCGGCTGCGACTGGCGTGCCGATCTCCCGTCCGCGGTTCTCGCCAAGTAGCTTTTTGTCCTCAGGCGCTTTGTTCCTTTGGTCTTTGACCTTGGAACTTTGCCCTTTGGCCCCCGATGCAAATCGGGGGCGTTTCTTTTTGTGATAAAATACAAAGTGGCGATAGGCGAATATGCGGGCGACCAAGGTTTCCCGTTGCCGAAGCCAGTATCCATACATCCGGGATATCTGCGGCTACGGCTAAAGATAGAGTGGCGTATGCGAAACTTTTAAAAAAATGAAGCTACTTGGTATGGGGCGTTAGGGCATTTTAGATGCCAAATACGATTCAACTCCGAGAGCATTCAAAGAGTGGTGATGTGGAAGACGCCCTATATAATTCTTCGCGACCCAAACGGCAACCGCTACGTCCTTTACCTCTACTGGGACGGCGGCAGGTGGAACTGGAACTACAACTGGCTCGACAACGACTGGAATGCCGATAACCCGTCCGCGGTTCTCGCAACTCTCTTCATTTCTCTCCCGTCTTGGGAGAGTTTTGTTTTGTGAGCTGCCCGCTCCAACCGCCGAGCATTTTACCGATTTCATCTATTTTTACCGACAGAGCGATGTACTTTTTGTTATCCAAAGATTTATTTTCCCAAAGAATCATCAAAAATATTTTGAGCGCGTCAGTTTTTCTGATCGCCAAATGGACAAATGATGATTTTTCATTTCGCGGAAGATAGCTTGCGGTTGCAGTTGCCTCTATATATTTCTACGAAAAGCGAATCAATTCTACGGCCGAGAGAATATCTGTGAGTTTTTGGAATAGTCTGATAAAATTGGTACCAAAGCGAGTAAGCCTCCTTTGTTTTTTGGAGCAATGGCAGAAGTCGTTGGGGGGGGGGCTTAATTGGTTAACATTATGAAAATTCAATTGACCCATAAATTTGAAGAGATTATTTCTATAGATAATTTGCTTTTAGCGTGGCAGGAGTTTATTCGCGGTAAGCGAAGCAAGCTAGATGTCCAAATCTTTGCCCGCGACTTAATGGATAATATTTTAACACTTCACGAAGATCTCGCAAGTAAAAAATATATTCATGGCGGCTATGAAAGTTTTTACGTAAACGACCCAAAGCGCCGGCATATCCACAAAGCCAGTGTTCGCGACCGTCTAGTTCATCATGCGGTTTACCGCACTCTATATCCATTTTTTGACCGAATTTTTATCGCCGATTCTTTCTCGTGCAGATTAGAAAAGGGCACGCATAAGGCCTTAAATCGTTTTCGCGCGATGGCATTTCAAGTAAGCAAAAATCATACCAAAACTTGTTGGGTGCTAAAATGCGACATCAAGAAGTTTTTTGCTAGTATCGACCATCAAATCTTGATTAATATTTTGCGCGAGTATATTCCTGATGAAAATATTATTTGGTTGCTTCAAAATATTATTGGGAGTTATCATACGATTCTGGATTCCCCCGATGGCCATCGGGGGAATGACATTTTAGTTTTTTAGCATTCCGGGTTTATAAATCTCTTTTGGTCGCACATTAAATTCCCAGCTCGAAGATTCCTTCCTCGTTCTCGCTGATTTTTCCGGCGAAATAAAAATTTTCACCATCGTCCTTGAGCGGTGATTTAATCTCTTGAAGTTTCACCAAGTTGTATTCATTTCTTGGCTCGCGGCTGTCTAATTCTATCGCCCGGATTTCCTTATCGGTGGTAAAAATTATATATTGTCGGCTACTGTGCCAGAGGGCGCTTGTAATCGGACTTCCAATTCTTGTCACAAGCTTCAGCGTTTTGGTTTTTTGGTTAAAAAGCCAGATTTCAAAGTCATTATATAAGATTGTTGTGTCTTCATTCGGTGTCTCAACGATTTTTTTAATTTTTGTCGCGCGGGCGGCAATATTTTTTCCCAGCGCGTCAACCAAAAATCCCTCGTAATCGTTGGAGAGGGCGATAAATTTTTCTCCAAAATCGCCGAACTTCGCGTTGGCGATCGGAGTTTTTCCCATATCTTCGATTGACGAATCGGGGGTTGTAAAATCCCAGTATTTTAATGCGTCGCCGCTTACAAACCAAAGCGTGTCGTTTAAAACCAAATAATCTTGGGCCCGCGGCAGACTTGTGACTTTGGCGGATTTTTTATTTTCCAGATCAAGGGAATAAAGAGCCGAAGAGCCAATAATGTAGACAAGCGACGGACTCTTCTTTGACCAAAATATTTTTCCCGCCGGGAAGTTGGCAATGATGACATATTCGTATCCTCCGCGAGTTTTTGCGAAAACTTGGCGTTCCCATTCTCCCTTTTTCGCGACCAGCCATTTGCCATCGGGCGACCAGCTTAGTTCCGTGTCAGGATGGGGTTCGTTAAAATTAAAGATCGTTTCATTTTTTTTCAGATCCAAGATGGAAAGAACTGATTTTTTGTTTCCGGCGATGAACGCGAGATAATTTTTATCCGGAGAAACGGTCATTTTGGATATTTGCCCGCCGGTTATGACTATCGGCAAAGATTCTTTTAGGAGAACAAGGTCCTTCACGAAAGTGGTTAATTGGCTCTGTACGGATAATTCTTTTTCCCAAGCCAGATAATTGTCCGCCTCAATTTTTATGTTGTAATTTCCAGGAAAAAGATTTTTTAAAAAAATAGGCGTTTTTTGGGCGACAAGCTTTCCGTCCAAAAAAATGTTAACATTCTTAGCGGCGGCAGAAACAAAAATAATTCCGGTTTTTTGGAAACTTTTCTTTTTGAAGTTATAGCGATATCCGGAGTTATATAAAATGATAAGCGGCGCCACGATAAAAAAGGCGGCGATGAGCAAAATGTAAATTATGCGGCGAAGGCGGAGAGTCATATGTGTATTATGTAGCATGTAGTATGTATTAAGGGAAAGTTATGGAGCCCCCTACTACATAATACTTAACACATGATACAAAAATTGTTCTGTTAATAATTTCTAGGGTATTGATAATACGATAGTTCCGATGTAAAATAATCCTATGAGCAAGCTAATAATTCGAGGGGGCAAAAGATTGGATGGCGAAATCCGCGTCGCCGGAATGAAGAACGCGGCAACACCGATTATCGCGGCGACACTTTTAACGTCTGAAGAGTGTTTTTTGGATAACATTCCGCGGCTTAGCGATGTGGAGCGGATGCTTGACATTTTAAGAAGTCTTGGCGCGGAAGTTGAATGGACGGGGAATAATTCTTTAAGAATCTGCGTTAAAGAGATTAACCCGGAAAATATCGACCGGAAAGCGGTTAGGGCGCTTCGTTCTTCGGTTCTGCTCTTTGGTCCTCTTGTGGCGCGTTCCGGAGAAGTTAATATATCGGAGCCAGGCGGATGCATCATCGGTAATCGATCGCTTGATACGCATCTTTTTGCCCTGAGCGAGCTTGGCGCTAAAATTTCGCGCACCTCGACGGAGTATCAAATCCGAAGTCGTGGGCTTACGGGGGCTAATATCATTCTACCAGAATTTTCGGTTACCGCAACTGAAAATGTTTTGATGGCTGCGGTTTTGGCGTCGGGCAAGACAGTCGTAAAAATTGCAGCCGCGGAGCCACATGTGCAGGATTTGGTTGCGTTTTTGACAAAAATGGGCGCGAAAATTCGTGACGCCGGCTCGCATACCATAGAGATTCTTGGCGTGGAAAAACTACACGGCGCGCGACATACGATTATTCCCGATCAAATTGAGGCTGGAACTTTTGCCGCGCTCGGGGCGGTGACGCGCGGAACGGTCGCGATTCGCGGCGTGGAATTTGGCCATCTTGACTCTGTTCTTTCCGTTCTTCGGCGCGCGCGCGTAAACTTAGAGCAAGACGGCGATGTTCTAAAAATCATCCCGGCCAATTCGCTTTCCGCTTTTCGTCTGCAGGCCCTGCCGTATCCCGGATTTCCGACGGATTTGCAGGCGCCGTTCGGCGTGCTGGCAACGCAGGCGCATGGCACAAGCTTGATCCACGACCCGCTTTTTGAGGGTCGGCTTGGCTATATCGGCGAACTTATCAAGATGGGCGCGAACGCTGTTGTCTGCGATCCGCATCGCGTGCTTATTTCCGGTCCCACGCCGCTTTACGGAACCGAAATCAAAAGTTTGGATCTTCGGGCCGGCGCGACGATGGTGATCGCCGGACTTGTTGCTGACGGAGAAACAATCGTAAGCGAAGCGGAGGTGCTTGACAGGGGATACGAAAATTTGGATGAAAGATTGCGAGCGTTGGGAGCGGAAATAGAGAAAGTTGATTAGTTTGTCCACGAATTGCGAATATACAACGAAATCACGAATAACAAAAATGTCTATAATTAGAAAAAATATCATATTGCCGGAACTAAGTTATGCGATTGTAGGCGCATTGTTTGATGTATTCAATGATTTGGGAACTGGTTTGCGTGAAAAGTATTATTATTCGGCTATTAAAGAATCTTTGGAGAAGCGAGGCTTAGAAGTTAGGCAACAGGCGCATCATCAATTGAAATATAAGGAAGCTCTTATAGGGAAGTTATTTCTTGAAATAAGATAGTGCTAGAACTAAAAACTAGCGGACGATTTACAAAAGCGGATTTTGAACAAGTAAAATCTTACCTCGGCGCTGTTAATTTGCCATTAGGTATATTGGCGCGTTTTAGCCGTGATGGAGTTACTTTCCATAGAGTATTACCGCCAATTCATTCGTGAATTCGAAATATATTCGTAATTCGTGCACAATATGAAATTCTTTCTGTTCGGAAAAAATCGTGAAACTGATATAATGGAGCGCAAAATCGCCCCGCGGTTTTTGCGCCGCCATTTGGGCATTTTTCTAAGTATTTTGGTAATCTTCGTAACTTTCGGCGGCGGATATTTTTTTGGCGACTGGCGGGCAAGGCGCGAGCTTTCTGGAGATGGCAAAGTTTTAAATACTGAAGCGCGGCCCGAATATCTTTCGCGCGATGTTGATTTCGACGGATTTTGGCGAGTGTGGAATCTCGTAAGGGCAAAATATGTTGCCCAGCCGGTTTCGGACGTTAAGATGTATTATGGCGCGGTAGCTGGAATGGTGGCGTCGCTCGGCGATCCTTATTCGGTTTTTTTTGAGCCGCAAACCGCGAAGGAATTTTCAAACGATTTGGCGGGCACGTTGGAGGGCATCGGCGCGGAAATTGGAATAAAAGATAATTACATCACTGTTATTACGCCCCTTTCCGATTCGCCGGCCGAAGCAGCCGGTCTCAAGGCCGGCGATAAAGTTTTGGCGATTGACAAGACCGACACTTCTGGAATGTCCGTGGACTATGCGGTTAAGCTTATTCGCGGTACGGCCGGCACTAAGGTTGCATTAACGATAGCGCGCGACGGGTGGGAAAAAGCCGAAACTCTTACTATCACTCGAGCAAAAATTATCGTAAAGAGCGTTCAGTGGCGTATGCTGGAAAAAGAAAAT
>Ga0233421_10000139_pt1 | contig 37841 bp, 27 predicted proteins | sample Watercolumn_Mata_3_FD_182725 | JGI IMG/M metagenome (GOLD analysis project Ga0233421, IMG submission 182725) | Freshwater microbial communities from Lake Matano, South Sulawesi, Indonesia - Watercolumn_Matano_2014_107_MG | ecosystem: Environmental > Aquatic > Freshwater > Lake | place... | reverse complement strand
GGAGAACAGGTCTTCGCCGTCGGTGCCGATCAGGTTGTCCTGGTTTTCCGTGAACTCGAGCGTGCTGCGCACGATCACATTGCCCGTCGGAATGACCGAGATGTTGGAGTTGGCGTACACGACAACAACTTCGAGAAGGCTGCTGTTGTTGATGTAGAGCACCGAACCCTGCGGCACGATGTCGTCCACCCAGATCGTGAGGAGATCCACATAGGAAGCGGGGTTGGCGTCGATCCGCCAGGTCTGCGGCGTGGTGAACTCGGAGGTCAGCACGATCCTGTCAAGACCGGAGATGTTGGTCATGTCGTCTGAGGTGATGACCGCGCCGTTCATGATCTGCAGCGTGTTGTAGCCGTCGCCGAAGTTCAGCTCGGCTTTCGCGTTGACGGTCGCGTCGTCGGCAATCACCAGGTCGTCGCCGGCCGAGCCGTTGATGGTCACCCTGTTGGTGTTGGAGAAGGAGACCTCGGTCATGTCGACCTCGTTGCCGCCCACGCCCATGTTCACCGTGAATTCGCCGCCCTCGAGGTTGGTGAGCAGGTTGTTCAGGAGAAGCAGCTTGGTGCCCGTCTGGGTCATGGTGAACTCCTCGATGCTGCTGATGCCTTCCACTTCGGAGTGGGAGAGGTCGTCAGCGCCGGTGAGGACGATTTCGTCGTAGCCGGTGCCGCCGTTGATCAGGTCGAGAACCGTGATGCCAGCCGTGCCGACGTTCAGCGTGTCATTGCCGGCACCGAGGTTCACGGTGTCGTCGCCGAGACCGAGGGTGATGACGTCGTTGCCGTTGCCGGAGTTGATGGTGTGGTTGCCGGTCGTGCCTGCGAAGGTGACCGTGTCGACACCCTGCGCACCGGTGAAGGTGACCGCCGCAGAACCGGTGTTCGTGCTGGCGAGGGTGAGGTTGGCTGCAAGGCCGCCTGCGTTGATGGTGCGCTCGGTGCCGTTCAGCGCGTCGGTGATGACCAGGTTCTGGTTGCCCGAGATGTTGAGCGTGGTCATGTCGACGTTCAGCTGCTGGACCGTCGAGGCGGCGAGCGAGGTGGCGACGCTCAGCGTCTCCACGCCGCTGTTGGCATCAGCGACACTGCCGATGGTGACGATGCCGGCACCGTCGTTGTAGTTGTTCATCAGGGCCAGGTTGACGGTGGTGGCACCGGCGACTGCGGCATTCTGGAACTGCACGGTCACGTCACCTCTTTCGGTCACGTTCTGGATCTCGACAGCGGCAAGCTCGGTCACCTGGTTGAAGGCGACGTCGCCCGTGCTGTTGAACGAGGAGAGCACGTCGATGCCGCTGGAGCCGGACAGATCGAACGACGCTGCGGAACCGTTGTCAACGGTTGCCTGGAGACGCTCGACATTGTCGATCTCGATGGCGGACTCGCTGGCGCTGGTGCTGGTGTAGTAGTTGAACTCGTCCATGGAGCCGGCAGGCTGGCCGAGGCCGTCGATGATGTCGCCGGGAGAGAGCGTGTTGCTGTCGGCGACGAAGGTGTCGTTCTGAACCGTACCCACAAGGGTTTCCGGAGCGGCGCTCAGGAAGATCTCCCTGTCGGTGTCAACGAAGTCGGCGCGGAGGCCCTGTTCGATTTCATAGTAGCCGGCAAGCACGTAGTGCTGGGTGGCAAGCGCAAGGTTGCCGCCGAATGCCGCCTGAAGGTCAGGATTCGCTGCAAGGTACGCGGAAGCGTCGAAGGTCGTGACGCGGCCCTCGGTGTGACCGGTGAATGCATAGTGCCGGGCGGCAGCGATGAGGTCTGCGCCGAACGCACGGATCAGATCCGTATTGGCAGCCATATATTGATAGGTGTCAAACGTGATGACCCGGTGCTCGATTGGCCCGCCCTGCGAATTGTAATGCTGGGCAGCAGCATTTGCATTTGTTCCGAATACAGCTCTCAGATCAGCATAGGAATCCAAGTACTCCCATGCTTCAAGTGATCCTAACGCTATTGAAACAGGTGTGTTAGCCATAGTGTTTCCTCTGGTTTTTGTTAATTATGGTTTTATTGTTGTACAGAGACTTCATGAAATTCATTTACCGGCGATCAAACTTGTGATTCCCTTTTCACGCTTCAGGTCCGTTCCGTTCCATTTCATACATCCTTTCCGGCATCGCAACACAGATACATCCTGCACCCCGCACTGTTTCAACCGGCCCCTGCATGACAACAACATACGCCTTGATTGTCAACAGATTAATCGACAGCATGAAATATAACCGCAGGAGCAATAATAAAAAAATAAAAAAATAAAAAACAACCTTGTCACATCATTCCCGCCTTCCGATAAAACATATTTTTTCAGGACGGAGAAAAGTTTCCATCACCAGAAAGATGACCGGGCCGGCTATTTCTTTCCACAACAAACGCAACAACCAGATACGTAACCATCACAGGCAAATCAGGGGAAGAGGCCAATCGTCGACAGAACAAAAAAAACACAATCACACTGCCCGCTGCCGTATGGAACTGCACTCAGCCATACATAACCTGCCGGCGTCATAAACAACCCATGCACCATGAATCACATGACCTGCCCCTCTCGCATGGCCTGCCCCTCTTTCGCCACCACACCGGACGATAGCCGGAACCAGCCTTTTCACGGGCGACTCCCTTGCGGAAAGCCTCGAACAAACGATCAACACTGCATTTGCTATCTGTAAATATAATCCATCGCAAATCTTCTCCAAATTTTTCTCTGCTTCCGGCGTCAAATGATCCCTCATCCGCTCCCGTGATACGATCATCCCTGCCCTTCCGGAACGGAACGCTTCCACCGGTTGTGCAGCCAGAACCACTCTTCGGGATACCGCAGGATGGCATCCTCAAGAACCTTCGTGTAGCGCAGGGCGAGCTCCCTGATGTCCTGTTTGCGGAAGGCGAGGTCCGATGTGTCGATCTCCCGGATCTCGATGATGGAGCGGCCCGTATCGTTCCGGCGGCAGATGGTGACGAAAAGGGGAACGCCCGCCTTCAGGGCGAAAAAGGCCGCGCCGAGAAACAGGGAGGTCTTCCTGCCGAGGAAATCGGCGAAGTAACCCGCGTTCGGATCCGACTGGTCGCCGAGCAGGGCAAGCACCCCTCCCTCGCCGAGAAGCTTCAGCCCGTCCCGCAGCGCAGTGCTGCGCGCAACGACCCTGTTGCCGCGCATGGTGCGCCAGGAGTTGATCTGCCGGTCGATCAGCCTGTTTTTCTGGGGTTTGACGACGATGGTGATGGGGGTCAGCAGAAGCCCGAACGTCATGGCCATGAGCTCCCAGTTGCCGTAATGGGCTGAAACAAGCACCGCGCCCCTGTTCTGCCCGCGGGTTTTCCGGAAAAACCGTTCCGCATCGGTATCGTCGATATCGACAAGGGCCGCAGCATCCTCCCTGGTTCTGACCAGCGGCAGACGGAGCGCCTCGAAAAGACTCACCGCAAGGTTGCGGTAGACCGATCGGGCGATGCGGCCGATCTCGGCGGGTGATTTTTCCGGAAAGGTGCGGGCAAGGTTGCCGAGAACAAGCCCTCTCCTGACCTTCACGACATCGTAGAAGAAATCGCCGAACAGGCATGCCGTCCGTTCGGCCTGCCTGCGGCCCATGAGCCGGGCAAGCACGCCGAGCATCCTGAATGCCTGGAAGGAGAGAGAGTCACGCGTGAGCTGCATGGACGGTTCAGATACGTTCGCAACACCCCGGCGCTTCTGCCGTGAAGCGGCGGGTATGATGATGAAATTGAAAAATAATGCGAATATTATTGTTATCTATCATGAACCGCTCCCGAGAACCGTCTGCGCCCTTGTCCATGCACGCAAAACTGCTGTCCGAAGAGGAGGCCCGCCTGAAAGTACGAAACTGGCGGGCAGAAGGGAAAAAAGTTGTGTTCACCAACGGCTGTTTCGACATCCTGCATGCAGGGCACGTGCGCTATCTGGCAGGAGCCCGGAGCCTCGGCGACATCCTTGTCGTGGGCCTGAACAGCGACCGCTCGGTCAGAAGCCTGAAAGGGCCGGAAAGGCCGGTCTGTCCCGAGGCCGACAGGATCGAGGTGCTCTCCGCCCTGGAATCCGTCGACCTCGTGACGGTGTTCGACGAACAGACCCCTGAAAGGCTGATCGGCGTCCTGCTTCCGGACATGCTGGTCAAGGGGGCCGACTGGCCTGTCGAACTGATTGCCGGAGCTGCGGCCGTGCTGCAGGCGGGGGGCAGCGTCCGGACCGTTCCCCTTCTTGAAGGGCGCTCGACGACAGGGATCATCGAAACCATCATTCATCTGTACTGCCCGCATGTCTCCGGTGGAAAGGATTAAACGCTTCAGCCTCGGAACGCTGGTCGGCCTGTCGGCGCTGATCCTCGTGATCGCCGTCGTGGCCGCCGTGGTCATCAACAGCGGGGCGCTCGACCTCCTGGTGAAGAACCGTGTCGTCTCGCTCTTCAACGACGAGTACCGCGGCAGGCTCGAGCTGCGGGAAGTTCGCCTGAACTTTCCGAACCGGGTCTTGATTGTCGAACCCCGGATCTTCGGGGAAGGTGAGCCAGAGCCTGCGCTTGCCGCCGACAGGATCGCGCTGCAGTTCAACTTCCTGTCGCTGCTCAAGCCGAAGATCAGATCGCTCTCCTTCCGCTCGATGCAGGCCGACGGCTTCAGGGCGAGGATCATCGAACGGAATGACGGGCGACTGAACATCGAGGAGCTCTTCACCCCGCGCGATCCCGACAGGCCGCAGGAGGTGGCCATCGAAAAGTTCCGCTGCAGGCTCCTGTCGGTCAGGAACGGCTCGATCCTGTACCTCCCCCGGAAAACCGGCGGCAGCGGCGGCTTACGGCAGCGGATCGATGTCAGGAACCTCCGGCTCGATGCCGGAAGACTCCTTGTCCGGAAGCAGGAGATCAGGGCCCGTATCGGCACCGTCCGTTTCACCATGCCCGAACAGGGGTTCACGCTGAAAAAGGGATCGGCGGACGTCAGGCTCTCGGCAAAACGGACCGAAGTGCTCTCCCTCGATCTTGAAACGGCTAAAAGCGTCGCACGGCTTTCGGTTTCAGTCGACGGCTTCAACATCTTCGCCCCGGATGCCTCCCGGCGCCTGCCCGGAAGCCGGGCGTTCCTGCATGTGCAGTCGCTCAGGCTGCACACGGACGACCTGGACATCTTCCGTCCGGTTCCGGAACTGCCCCGGGGGCTCTACACCCTCGGATGCAACGCGAAAGGCACACTCGGCAGGCTGCAGCTCATGGATGTGCGCATGGAGCACGGCAGAAGCGCGCTCGCCGTGCAGGGAGAGCTGCAGAACCTCCAGGACAGGAACCGCATGTCGTTCCGGCTGCAGATCGACAGCTCGCGGATATCGCAGGATCTCCTGCAGGCCGTGCTGAAGGAGCAGCGCGGAAGGAAGCTCGCGGAACCGTTCGGCACGATCGAAGCGTCCGGCGCCATCCGGGGCACCCCCGACGCATGGACGACGGAGCTCGTGTTCTCGACCGGCATCGGCAGGGGCTCGCTTGCCGCCGATGTGGCAAGGGAGCCCGGCGGCATCTACCGGACGGAGGGCTCCTGTACCGTCGAACAGGCTGAACTGCATCGCCTTGCCGGCCTCGATCCGGCAAAAAGCGTCCTGAACTGCTCGGGCAGCTTCGGCGGACGGCTGAACATCCGGAGCGGGCTGCAGGAAGGACGTGTCGAAGCCGCAATCACGAATTCCTTCTGGCAGAAGCAGGAGGTCGGCTCCGGATCGGTGCTCCTTGCGTATTCGGGCGGTCTGCTCAACGGGTCGGCGACCCTGCAGAACGCCGGCGGAACCTCTCTCCGGCTCGAGGGCCGGGTGGATTTCTCCGCGGAGGTTCCCTCCTACCAGGCCGGCGGCGAGATGGCAGGACTCGACCTGTCGAAAATCCTTGCTTCCGGAGATTTCACGACCGACCTGAACGGTACGGTCTCCATCCAGGGAAGAGGGTTCGATGCCGGCCGGTTGAACGCCAGTGCGGACATGGTTTTCACCCCGTCCTCGATCAACGGTTTCCGGCTGAAGGACAAGGCGCGGATCACGGCCGGGATCGTCCAGGGGATCTCCTCGTCGGCCGTGACCGTCCGGAGCGATTTTCTCGACCTGACTGCGGAAGGCAACGCCTCTTTCAGGGATGTGCTCGACGCGCTCCGTCTTGCTTCGGACGGCATCCGGAGCGAAATCAGGCAGCAGGACGTCCGGCAAGCCGGCAGAGCCGCGGGAACAGGACTCGCGCCCGCGCCGCCGAAGGGGCGGCTCGCCGCTCCGTTCACGGTCGATTACCGGATCACGCTTCGCGACCTGGCTCCCCTTGTGATCCTGTCGCCCGTCAGAAACCTGCAGATGCAGGCCTCGGCTTCCGGAAAAGCCGCCTATGCCGACGGCAGGCTGACCGTGGGCGCCGATATCGGCATCACGGAACTCCGCTCGGCCGGATCGTTCTCCGTCAGTGACGTCCGGTGCACGGCCTCCGTCCAGTGCACTTCCGGCGGCGCTCCTGCCGCTTCGCTCACGGGATCGGCGGCCGGAGCGGTCTTCGGAGGCAGAAAGGCCAGGAACGCCCGGCTGAAGGCCGAGTACTCGAGGGGAAGGCTGACGGTATCGGCGGATCTTGAGGTTCCGGCCGTCGAACAGAAGGTGACGGCGTCGCTTGCCGCCGTCCATGCAGGCCCGCTCTGGACGGTGACCGTCGGCAGGCTGACCCTCGCCGGACCGGGCAGCGTCTGGCAGGCCGACCCCGGATCGACGTTCGACATCGGCGGCACCTTCAGCCGGTTCAACCGGTTCCGGCTCTGGAGTGAAAACCAGCAGATCGAACTTGACGGCATCCTGAGCAGTTCTCAGCCGGGGACGTTCCGGTGCAGCATGTCGAACGTCGATCTCGGAGAGGTGAGGCGGTTCACCCTGGACCCTTCGCTTGAACGGCTGTCGGGCAGGGCGAACGGCGTCCTCTCCGTCAGCGGAAGACCCGGATCGAAAACAACCGCCCTCGAACTCAGGGCGGGCAATGTGGTCTACGACGACATCCTGTTCGGTTCGGTTCGGCTGACGGCCGAGCATACCGGAGACCGCCTCCGTTTCGACCTCGACAGCCGTGCGGCCGGAGTCGGCAGCCAGGCGCCCAACACCCTGACCGGAAGCGGCACGATCCCGCTCGTGCTGACCTTTTCGCCCTTCTCGCTGCGCATTCCCGATCACCGCCCGCTGCAGGCATCGGTGCAGTCGGAAAACCTGTCCGCACGGCTCCTTGAATACCTCCTTCCGTTCTTCGAATCCGCCGAGGGAACCGTTCCCGTGAACCTGCGGATCGGCGGAACCACCCCGAAGCCCGACATCTATCTGACGGCAAGACTGAACGACACACGGATGAGGGTCGCCCCGACACAGGTCTCCTACCTTTTCACCGGTGAACTGAAGGCAACCCCTTCGCAGCTCGACATCAGGAACCTCAGGATCAGGGATACCCTGCAGGGAACCGGCTCGATCAACGGCATCGTCAGGCTCGAAGGGCTTGAAGCCAGGTCGGCGGATCTGGCGGGGGTGTGCAGGAACCTGCTTCTGTTCAACAGGAAGGACAGGAAGGACGACAGCGCGTTCGGCACCATCACCGGATCGACCGGCAATTTCAGGCTGTCTGGCGACCTGTCCGCTCCAACGGCCGAAGGCGAGCTGAACGTCACCTCCGCGGATTTCACCCTGTGCCGCACCGGATCGAACGAGAGCGCAAAATACATCGGGGTCGAAAAGTTCATTGAATTCGTGCCGCGCTTTCCTGCCGGAACCGTCCGGGCGGGTCCGCCTGAAGCACCGAAAGCGCCTGTGCCCGAGTTCTACTTCAACCTGATCGACATTCTCCAGATCAGCAATCTCAGGCTGACCGGCGCCGTCCCCATGCGCTATACCATGATTTTCGACCGGGAGAGGGGTGAAAAGCTTGAAACCGCCATCAGCAATCTGTCGCTGAACGTGAACAAGAGCCGTCAGCGGTACCGCCTGTTCGGATCTGTCGATATCACGGGCGGCAAGTACAAGTTCTCCAATTCGAATTTCGACCTCGAGGACGGAGGCCGGATCACCTGGAACAACGAGGAGATCAGGGATGGCGCCATGGTCAGCCTCTACGGCAGCAAATACATGACCGCATCCGACGTCCAGACCGGCGAAAGGGACAACGTGAAGCTGCTGCTCGCCATCGGGGGAACGCTCAACGAACCGAACGTGCGGATGGGCTACTACCTGAACGACAACCTGCAGCCGTACTCGTCCAGCACCATGATCGGGCGCCAGTCGAGCCAGATCGATCCGAATGCGGAACTGAACGTGATCTCGATGCTGCTCTCCAGACAGTGGTACGTTCACCCCGACCGGCAGGGCAGGACAGCGAACATACCGGTTTCAAGCGTCGGCCTGTCCGCGGGGACGGGCATGCTCTCGTCGCAGATTTCCGGCTTCGTCCAGGAGATCGCCGGACTGGAAAGCTTCAACGTCAATCTCGCCGTCGACGACAACGGCGCCCTGAGCGGCATGGAGCTGTACTTTGCCCTGACCGTGCCCGGCACTGCCGGCAAGGTGCGGTTCATCGGTACCGGCAGCACACCCAACATCAGGGATAACGCCCTGTTCACCTATTACGGAACATCGCAGAGGATCGAGTACCGCGTCACGCCGAAACTCTATGTCGAGGCGTACCGGTCTTACGGGCTGTTCGACAACGGGGCGTCGGGCACGAACCTGCAGAAGCCGGCCGAGACCTGGGGCGCAAGCCTCTCATTCCGGGAGAAGTTCCACGACTGGAGCGAGTTCTGGAACAGGATTTTCGGCTCCTCCGATCAGAAAGAGTAAAGCTCCCCTCTCCGGTGCGCTGCGGAAATCCCCGGAGAGCCGGCAAAGCGCGGCGATCGTGTTCCGGAACAAATAAATGAAGGTACCAGGAAACAGATCGGCGTATTTTTCCTTACATTGAAGGATGATCATTTATACCCTTTCACCGTGCTGACAGGCAAGCATATCCTCCTCGGCGTCTGCGGCGGCATTGCCGCCTACAAGACGCCGCATCTTGTCAGGCTCCTGAAAAAATCGGGAGCGTCGGTCCGCGTTGTCGCCACGGCATCGGCGACGCGGTTCGTCAGCGAACTGACACTCTCGACCGTTTCACGGGAACCCGTCTACCGGAACATCTTCTCCGTACAGAGCCCCGGAGACCATGACAGGACCGCGCACATCTCGCTCGGCGAGTGGGCCGACGCACTCCTTGTGGCACCGGCTACGGCAAACACCCTTGCAAAACTCGCCGCGGGGCTCTGCGACGACATGCTGTCGGCCTGCTTCATCACCCTCCGGCCCGGAAGGCCGGTGATCCTTGTGCCGGCCATGGACGGACACATGTACCGCTCCCCGTCCGTCCGGAGGAATCTGTCGATCCTCGCATCGCAGGGGTGCCGCATCATCCCGCCCGAAAGCGGCGATCTTGCTTCCGGACAGTGCGGACTCGGGCGCATGCCCGAGCCGGAAACCATCGCCGGCGAAGTTGCAGCCGCGCTCTGGCAGGTCAGCGTGCAGTCGCCCCTTGCCGGAAAACAGATCGTGGTCACGGCGGGTCCGACAAGGGAAAAAATCGACGATGTACGGTATGTGTCGAACTATTCCTCGGGCAAGATGGGGTTTGCCCTCGCCCTGGCTGCTGCGCAGCGGGGGGCTGTTGTCCGGCTGGTGTCGGGTCCGGTCGCTCTGGAAACTCCCCCGGGAGTGGAGCGGGTCAGCGTCGAAAGCGCGGCGGAGATGCTGGAAGCCGCCGGCAGACTGTTTGCGGGATGCGATATCTTCATCGGAGCGGCGGCGGTTGCGGATTACCGGCCGGAAATGCCTGTCGCCGGAAAAATCAAAAAAAACGAGCCGTCGATGGAGATCAGGCTGGTGAAAAATCCTGATATTCTCGCTGCCTTCTCGCTCGGGAGGAAGCCGGAACAGCTTGCCGTGGGTTTTGCCCTCGAGACCGGAAACGGGCTGGACTATGCACGCCGGAAGCTTGAAGAGAAAAAGCTCGACCTGGTCGCCTGCAACATCCATGACGGCAGGACGTCGGGATTTGAGGTGGACACCAATGCACTGACCCTGATCGACCGGAATGGCGCTGTGACGGAGCTTCCGGTGATGGGCAAGGACGCCGCCGCGCACCGGCTGCTCGATGCCGTCGAGGGACTGCTCGTACCGCATCACCGACCGAACTGACTGCAACGGACCGCATGACTGCCATGAAACAGGAATCGCTTTTCGACAGCATCGAAAATAGGGTTGAAAAACCCCGCACGGCAACTCCAGAAACCGGCGATCTCGATGCCGTTTGCCGGTGCGCCCTTGCCTGCCGGCAATGCAGGCTGGCGGAGACGCGCCGCCAGGTGGTCTTCGGAGAGGGAAACCCGCATGCCGGTCTGTTTGTTATCGGAGAAGCCCCGGGAGCTGACGAGGACGCACAGGGAAGACCGTTCGTCGGGCGCTCGGGCCAGCTGCTCGACAGGATTCTCCAGGCAATCGGTTTTGACCGGGATGACGTGTATATCGGCAATATCATCAAGTGCCGGCCTCCCGAGAACAGGAATCCGCTCGAGGATGAGATCGCCTCCTGCCTGCCCTGGCTGATGAGCCAGCTCGGGATCGTCAGACCGAAAGTGCTGCTGCTGCTCGGAAGGGTCGCCGCAAACACCATCCTCGGCAACACCCTTTCCATGGGCGCCATGAGAGGCCGGATCATCGGCTGGAACGGTTTCGACTGCGTGGTCACCTACCATCCTGCGGCTCTGCTGAGGAATCCGAACTGGAAGAAGCAGTGCTGGGAGGATGTGCAGATGCTCCGCCGCCACTACGACAAACTTTTTCCGGCATGCTGAGTGCCGGGCTGCATCAACAGGAAACGACAAGCATGAAACCGCGCGACACGCTGATTGATTTAAGCAGGGATATCGATTTCAGCAAGGAAAGCAGAGTCCCCCCCCACTCGATGGAAGTCGAACAGGAAGTGCTTGCCTGCATCCTGCTCGAGGACGATCCCATCGAGCAGGTCATCCAGATCTTCGGCGACAACGGTGAACTGGTGTTTTATGAAAAACGGCACCAGATCATCTTCAGGGCCATGATGCAGCTGTACCAGAAACGGCAGGCCATCGACCTGATCACGGTCAGCGAGGAGCTTTCCCGGACAGGAGAACTCGACCACATCGGAGGCAGACAGTATCTCGCGGAACTCTCGGTCAAGGTCATCAGCTCCGCGAACATCGAGTTCTATGCGAGACTCGCCAAGGAGAAGTACCTCTACCGGCGGCTGATCTCCATCTCTTCGCACGTGTCGGGCGCAGCCTACAGCACCTCGATGGACATCTTCGATCTTGTCGAGAACGCTTCGCAGCAGTTTTTCACCATCTCCCAGGCCGGCGTCCGGAAAAAGGCGTCGAGCATCAAGGATCTCCTGAAGAACGCCACACGGATGATCGAGTCCCTGAGTTCGTCGCAGACCTCGGTCACCGGCATCGGCTCGGGGTTTTCCGAGCTGGACGCCTACACGGCAGGGTTCCAGCAGTCCGACCTGATCATCATCGCGGCAAGGCCGTCTGCGGGAAAGACGGCTTTAGCGCTGGCTCTCGCCCGAAATGCAGCGGTGAATTTCAATACCCCCGTGCTTTTTTTCAGCCTTGAAATGGCTGAAATACAGCTGGCCATCAGGCTTATGTGCGCTGAAGCATTCGTGGAGTCGCAGCTGGTCAGACGGGGGCAGATCTCCCCTGAAATGATGGGCAAGATCATCAACAGCATGGATGCGCTTGCCGATGCGAAGCTGTTCATCGACGACACGCCCGGTATTTCCATCATGGAGCTGACGGCAAAGACCCGGCGGATGAAACAGGAACACAGCATCGGCATGGTGGTGGTCGATTACCTGCAGCTGGTGACACCGGTCAGGGACGGGCGTTCGAACCGGGAGCAGGAAATCGCCCAGATATCGCGATCCCTCAAGGCGCTTGCCAAGGAACTCAACATCCCGGTCATCGCCCTTGCCCAGCTGAACCGCTCTGTGGAACAGCGCTCGGGAGACCGCCGCCCCCAGCTCAGCGACCTCAGGGAATCCGGCTCCATCGAACAGGATGCAGATGTGGTCATCTTTCTTTCCAGACCCGAGATGTACGGAATCAAGAATTTCGAAGACGGATCCTCGACCAAGGACATCACGGAGGTGGTGATCGGCAAGCAGCGTAACGGACCCATCGGCGTGGTCAAACTGCTGTTCCTGAAAAACTACGGACGCTTTCAGTCGACAGCGAACACCTATCTTTCAGACGGCACCGGGCAGCATCCTGCTGCCTCTGCCGGCGGTTACCAGAGGACGCTCCAGCCTGAACCCCCGGCCTTCGAAAACGGCGATTTCATCGACAATGCGGATGCAGCACCCTTTTAGCCCCTCACTTCATGCCAGAAAAAAAACCATCGAAGCCGTCACCGGACGGCAGTGAGCCCCCGGCAATCGCACGGAAGAAGAGCCGGAGGGCATTTTCGGAAAAGGAAAACATGTTTCACGGCATCGGGGCTTCAAGGGGCATAGCCATCGGGGAAGCCTACGAGTTCCTCAAGGAGATCATCCACCATGAGATCGCGGAGCTCACCCCCGAGAATGTCGGCGAGGAGGTCGAACGGTTTCTGGCCGCCCTGCGCCGTTCGGAAAAGGAGCTGAAAAAAATCGAGCGGGTAACGACAAGAAAGGTCGGCAAGGTCTATTCCGACCTGTTCCAGGCGCAGATCATGCTGCTCAACGATCCTGTGCTCATCGACGCCATCGCCGGAAGAATACGTTCGGAGCTCAAACCCGCCCATCTTGTCATCGAACAGGAGTTCGACCGCTACTTCGAAAAATTCACCAGTTCCGACGATCTCCTGTTCCAGGAACGGGCGGCGGATATCCTCGACATCAAGGAGCGCATCATCAGGAACCTGCATGTCAGGAAACTGCACTCATGGGTTCCGGAAGGCGTGATCGTGGTTTCGCACCACCTGTCACCGGCGGACATCATCCTGCTGAGCAGGAGCAACATCAAGGCCTTTGCCACCGATACCGGCGGACAGACCTCGCACATCTCGCTGATCTGCAAGTCTCTCAACATTCCGATCGTGGTCGGGCTCGGCAACTTTTCGCAGAAGATCGCAAGCGGCATCAGGATGATCGTCGACGGCCAGGACGGGCTGATCATCACCAATCCGGGAGAAGAGACCATCACGGAATACGAGGTGAAGAAAGAGTCCGAAATCCGGCGGGAAGTGGACGTCTCGCGCATGGCGCACATGCATGCCTGCACGAAGTGCGGGGTGAGGATATCGATCTTCTCCAACATCGACTTCAAGGAAGAACTCGAGGGACTCGATTCGGCCGGATCGGAAGGCGTCGGCCTGTTCAGGACGGAAAACCTCTTCCTCGACGGAACAAAACCGCCCAAAGAATCGGCCCAGTACGCCTACTACCGGGAAATGGCGGAAATGCTGACCCCGAAACCGCTGGTGATCAGGCTTTTCGACATCGGGGGAGACAAGCTCATCTACTCTCCGGTCAGGGAGACGAACCCGAATCTCGGCTGGAGAGGCATCAGGATTCTGATCGACGTCCCCGAAATACTCGACTCGCAGCTCATGGCGGCGCTCAGGGCCAATGTGCACGGCAATATCGACCTGCTGCTGCCGATGGTCTCCTCGATGGAAGAGATCAATTTCATCCGGGAGTCGCTCGACCGGCAGTACCGCCACCTCTGCACCGAAACTGCCGAGCCCATCGAAAAGCCCGGCATCGGAGCCATGATCGAAATTCCTGCCGCGGTGGAGCTCATCGACGAAATCACCCGGATCGTGGATTTCGTCAGTATCGGCACCAACGACCTGACGCAGTACACGCTTGCCGTTGACCGTAACAATCTGATCGTTCAGGATCTGTTTGAAAAATTCCACCCCTCGATCATCAGGCAGCTGTTCCGCGTGATCAGCACCGCACAGAAGAACCGGTGCCGTGTTTCCATCTGCGGGGATATGGGTTCCGACCCCCTGGCACTGCCGTTTCTCATCGGTTGCGGACTGCGGGAATTCAGTGTGGTCAGCTCCGACATCCCGAAGCTGAAATCGATGGTGTCCCGATACACCGTAGAGGAGAGCGAGATTCTTGCGGGAGAATGCCTGCGGCTCGATTCGGCATCAAAAATCAAGGCCCGCCTGGAAGAGTTCAGGCGGGCGCACTGTCCGTGTTTTACTGACGATAGTCCTCGATTGTAGCGTTTTTCCGCACCGCCCCGAAGTATTCTGCGAAAAACTGCTCCTGCTTTGCCTTGAGAAGCTGGGGAAAGATCCGCAGTTTCTCTGCCTGCTGGTCCACCCCTTCGGCAACCGTCTTTCCTGTCAGAACAACAAGGGCATAGCCGTCAGCAGTCTTGACCGGCCCCGAAACCCTGTTGAGCTTCATGCCGGACATCGCTTCGACAAGCTGCGGATCGTAGCCGTACCCTGCGATGTAGCCGTCGCTCCAGCGGATTTCGTCCGACGTTATCTTCGTCAGGCGGGAATCGCGTGAAATGACGGCATCCAGTGAAGGAGCCTGGGCGCCGGCGAGGGCGGCAAGCCTCGACTTGACCGCATCTCCTTTCTTCCCGCGCACCAGCTCGGCCGTGATCATCTGCTTCAGATCCTTGTCAAGCTGGCGGTAGCCCGTATCGTTCTTCGACAGCAGGCGCATGACGTAAAATCCCTGTTCGGTTTCAATGAGCCCGGACACGTCCCCTTCCTTGGCGCCGAAGGCGAACTGGTTGATCTTGTCGTTGAACCCGATCTGGGGAATGAGACTGCGTTTGCTGAATTCACCGGTCTTGCCGACAGCAAGCCCCTCAAGACGGGACGTTTTTTCAAATCCTTTCTCCCTGGCATCTTTCTGGAAGACCATGGCCTTTCTCCTGATGGCTTCCGTCGTTTCCGTGGAGGCCCTGATCTCCCGGGCGACCTCCGAACAGAGAATCTGCGCCTGGTCGAAACCGTCAACCTTGATGATATGGAGACCGAACTGCGTTCTGACCGGCCCGATGATCTGGCCCGGCTGGCTTGCGAAGACTGCTTCGGCGAACTCGGGAACCATGCGCGCCTTGCTGAACCAGCCGAGCTGACCGCCGTTTTTCGCGCTGCCCTGGTCCTGGGAGTATGTAGCAGCAAGCGCCTCAAAGGAAACGCCGTCCTTCAACTGCCTGAAAATCGAGGAGACAACTCCGAGAGCACGCTGGGTGTCGTTCCGGTCCGCCGGATTGTAGCGGACGAGGATATGCGATGCCTTTGCTACGGCAGGTCCCGTGCCGGTCTGCCTGATCTTCAGGAGACGGTACAACCCCCTGTCGGCAATCGGCCCGATGATCTGGCCGGGGGCGAGCTTCGGCGAGCCGAAAACAGCTTCTCCTGCCGCAGGCGAGAAATCGGCACGGCTGTAGACGACGTTGACGGCGTTCGGACGGTCGCTCTGGATCCTGACGAAATCACTGTCGCTTGGAGCACCGGCAAATCCGTCACGGAGCGCCTCGATATCCTTCCTGACCTGCAGGCTGTCTTCCGAAGAGGGTGTGAGCGGTGAGAAGACATACTCGGCGCTGCGGGTCGGATCCTGCCTGAACTGCTCCTTGTGCTCGTTGTAATAGGCCGTAACCTCGCTCCCCTTGACAGGGAACAGGTTGTCGGCACCGGCATAACTCAGGGGTACGGGAATGAACGAAGCCGTAAATCGCGAGAACTGGCGGAGGACAAGGTCTCCCGCATCCGCATCGGAAACCTGCACCATGGTCTGCAGAGCCCGCAGCAGCTTGTCGACCTTGAGCTCCCTCTGGACGACCTGCTCGACCTTGACCCAGAACTCCTTGTTTTCCGGCGCGCTCCTTGCCTTGTCAAGCTTCTGGCGGTCGATCACGCCTGTCCGGGGATCGGTGAAATTCTGACGGATGATCATGGGGGGGTTGACCGTGCTGTTCACGGAGTTGAGAACCTCCTGGTCGCCGGCCTTGATGCCATACTTCTCGAACAGCTCCTCGACCAGCATCTGATCGACGACGATCGTCCATGCCTGCTCCCTGAATCCCATCTCCATCTGGGAAGTGAGATCGACACCGGGATTGTTTCTCCTGAAATTCTCTGACAGGCCCTTGTAGACTTCATCGTACTGGGCGGCAGGTATCGGCTTGCCGTTCACCTTTCCGGCAATGCCTGCCTTGCGTGACGGTCCGGTATAGTTCATGCCCCACTCAAAAACAATCAGCAGCAGAAATGCCGCCAGCAGAAGAAACAGCACGATGTGCGTCTTGTCCCGCAACTTGGTCATAATAGCCATAACGTTTCTCTCTCTTTCTTTGATGGTAACGGTTACGAGTTGAAATCCGACCAGCCTTCCCTTCCGACAAGCGGAACGAAGGCGAACGAATGAAAAAACTCCCGGTCAAGACGCTCACCCCTTCTCCGGATGACGGTCATCCGCTGCGATCCGAGATCACCGACCGGTATGACCATGCAGCCGTTGTCGGCAAGCTGGCCGAGGAGGGTTTCGGGTTCTCGCGGTGCGGCTGCTGTAACGATCATGCCGTCGAACGGCGCCTCTTCCCGCCAGCCGAGCGTTCCGTCGCCGAGCCGCTGCACAACGGGTATTCCCAGTGCCGCGAACACCCGCCCTGCCCGCTGATGAAGCTCGGCAATCCGCTCGATCGTGAACACCCGGTAACCCATGGCATGAAGAATCGCTGCCTGGTAGCCGGAACCTGTTCCGATCTCCAGCACCTTGCCGGAGGGACAGCGTTCGCACAGGAGGGTCGTCATGTAGGCAACCGTGAAAGGCTGGGAGATCGTCTGTCCGTTTCCTATCGGAAATGCACAGTCCTCATAGGCATAACCGCGTTCGCCGGGAGTGAAGAACAGGTGCCTTCTTACCGTCTGAAACGCATCGAGCACCCTCCGGTTGCCGATGCCGTAGAGCTTCAGCTTCTCAACCATGGCTTGACGCTCTTCGGCCATGTCCCCGTCATGCTGCATGTGGACGGTCATCGTTCCTCAACGCCTGCACTCAATGAACCCCTGCACCACGAGCGGATTCCGCTTGATGCAGCCTCGCAAATATTGCATCTTATCCTCAATAATACAATGCTGAAGCATGCAGTTTACCATTTTCGGCGATAATTCCCGCGAGGGAAGTTATCTGCTTGTCATCGACGTCACGGAACCGCTCTCCATCGTTTTCGGCCGGTTCCTGAAGGGTGCTCCGGTGGCCGTCCCTGCAGGCACCCTGGTGTACGTGGGTTCCGCGCTCGGCCGGGCCGGGGGGGCTTTTCCCCTTGCCTCCCGCCTCGTCCGTCATGCCGCGAGGAGCGGATCGAAGCCTGACCATCGTGTCCGCAGGGAACTGCTGGACCACTTCTCACGCAGGGGATATGCCCCTCGTGAACCGGCGCCCGTCAAAAAACTGCACTGGCACATCGATTACCTGCTCGATCATGAAGAAACCGCCATTACCGGCATCGTCATGATCCAGGGTCCTGAAAGGATCGAGCACCGGCTTGCAGGCCTGATCGGGTCGATGCCCGGAAGTTCGACTGTTGCCGACCGCCTCGGAGCCCAGGATTCGCCGGCGGGCACGCACCTGTTCGCGATTCCTGATCCGTGCGCGATGAAGGGACTCCTGCAGGCATCGCTGCCGTTCCCGGTCACTGCGTGACAGAACCGGCGTCCTGCCTCGCCAGAAGAGCCTCCACAAACTTTTCACGGTCGAAGAGCTGCAGGTCGTCGATGGTTTCACCGACGCCGATGTACTTGACGGGGATTTTCAGCTCGCGCGATATGGAAAGGACGATCCCCCCTTTTGCGGTACCATCGAGCTTGGTGATGACAAGACCCGTCACGTTGACGAACCGGGTGAACTCCCTTGCCTGCAGAACGGCGTTCTGGCCGGTTGTGCCGTCGAGCACCAGCAGCACTTCATGCGGCGCCTCGGGGATCCTCTTCCTGGCGACGCGCATGATTTTTGCAAGTTCCTCCATCAGATGGCTTTTGTTGTGCAGGCGGCCGGCGGTATCGACAAGAACCACGTCGGAACCCCTCGACACGGCGGAACTGACCGAATCGAAGACCACCGATGCGGGATCGCCTCCCTGGCTCTGGCCGATGATGGGAACTCCGGCCCGGTCTGCCCATATCTTGAGCTGTTCATACGCTGCAGCCCTGAAGGTGTCGGCCGCTGCGATGACCACCTTTTTTCCGGCTTTTTCATAGTTGTGGGCAAGTTTTGCCACGCTGGTGGTCTTTCCCGCACCATTGACCCCGACGATCAGGATCACATAGGGTTTTGCGGGAAGCGGGGCCTCAAAATCGACGGGGTGCTCCACCCGTGCATCAAGCAGGAAGTTCCTGATTTCTCCCGTGACCATGCGGTTCAGCTCATCCTCGGAACGGTAGGTCTCCCTGCGCGCGCGCTCTGTCACGGCTTCGACGATATCGAGTGTGGTTTCGACACCGACATCGGCAGCCACGAGCACGTTTTCAAGCTCTTCGAGAAACTCTTCGTCGACCTCCGTCCTGCCCTGGGAAATGAAGGAAAGTTTGTCCCGGAGGGTCTCCCGGGTTTTGCTGAGCCCCTCTTTCAGGCGGGATAACTTGAGCTTGTCGAAAAAACCCATGGTAAAAACAGAAATTGCCTATGTTATGTACAATGACCGGCCGGAGATTCCGGCTGAACCTTAATTTACGGAAAAATATGTCATTCAGGCCTATTTCCGAGATCGGCGAATTCGGTCTCATCGACAGGCTCACGAGGCTTGCCGGACCTACACTCGGCAGCACTCCCGGATTGCTTGAAGGCATCGGCGACGACTGCGCGGTCTACCGCCCCGGGCCATCCCTGCTCGAGGTGGCCACAACCGATCTTCTCCTGGAAAACGTGCATTTCGACCTGCTGACCACGCCGATGCATCATCTCGGAAGCAAGGCGATCAGCGTCAGCGTTTCGGATATCTGCGCCATGAACGCACTGCCCCGCTATGCCCTCGTCTCGATCGCCGTGCCCCGCAACATCTCCGTGGAGATGGTCGAAGCCCTCTATGCGGGAATGTGCCATGCCGCTGCCCGGTATGGCCTCGCCATTGCCGGAGGTGACACCTCTTTTTCACATGCCGGCCTCATGATCTCCGTCGCCATGACGGGGGAGGTCGCCGAAAAGCAGCTGACGCGCCGCCGGGGTGCCCGGCCGGGTGATCTGGTCTGCGTTACCGGCACGCTCGGGGGGGCGGCGGCCGGGCTCCGGGTGCTGCAGCGGGAGCGGAACCTCATGATGGAGCTGCTCGCCGGCAACGAGCCGTACGACAGGAACGTCATGGTGGAACTGGAGGAGTATGCGGGAGTCATCCGCTGCCAGCTGCTTCCCGAGGCACGGCAGGATATCGTGCATTTCCTTCACGGCAAATCGCTTGTCCCGACCGCAATGATCGACGTGTCCGACGGGCTCTGTGCGGACCTCGGCCATCTGTGCGGGAGATCCTCGGTCGGAGCGCACATCCGGGAGGGCAGCATTCCGGTGCAGCCCCAGACAAGGATGGTTGCCGATGAATTCCAGGAGGACGCCATCACCTGGGCACTGTCGGGAGGTGAAGACTACCAGCTGCTGTTCACGCTTCCCCGGGAGCTGCATGAAACCGTCTCGGCCCACCGCGACGTGTCGGTCATCGGCGAGATCACCCCGCCCGGGGAGGGGATCATGATGACCGACATCTTCGGTATGAGCATCGACCTGGCCGCTCTTGGAGGTTTCGATCATTTCAGGTGATGAAGCCCTTCCTGCGGCTTGCAGCATCGCGGTCAAAGAAACGCCCTGTTTTGGTATTCGCGCCAAAGTCAGTAAATTGCTCGTCCTGTTTTGCAGAACTGTATGCCGAAGTGGCGGAACTGGTAGACGCCCGGGACTTAAAATCCCGTGTTCAGCAATGAACGTGCGGGTTCGATTCCCGCCTTCGGCACCATAACCTTTCCCGTTCGTCCGCATCTCCCCGGTGCGCAGAGCTCGCCCTGTCTGCAAAAAGCGCCTCCCGCAGGCCATGCCGTTTGCCCAATTGCCCTGCAGGCATTGAATATGACCGGCATAACCCCTATTTTTCCCGACAGGAGCTGCATGAACACCCGTCTTTTCAGACACCCGCCGCACCTGCAACCATTCATGTCAAACAGTTACGACCATGAGTACAGATCCGACAAAAATCCTCCTCAGTGAGGATGAACTCCCCCGTCAGTGGTACAACATCCGGGCAGACCTTCCATCACCCCTGCCGCCGCCTCTCGGTGCGGACGGCAAGCCGGTTTCTCCCGACGATCTTGCCATGGTCTTTCCCATGAATCTCATCGAGCAGGAGATGAGCACCGAACGGTGGATAGACATTCCCGAAGAGGTGCTCGGCATCCTGAAACTCTGGAGGCCCTCTCCGCTCCACCGGGCAAGACGCCTCGAAGCGGCTCTCGGCACGCCTGCGAAAATCTACTACAAGAACGAGGGGGTCTCCCCCGCCGGAAGCCACAAACCCAATACCGCTGTTGCCCAGGCGTGGTACAACAAGCAGTTCGGCATCCGGTACCTGACGACCGAGACAGGGGCCGGCCAGTGGGGAAGCGCCCTCGCCATGAGCTGCAGGCTGATCGGCATCGAGTGCAAGGTGTTCATGGTGCGGATCAGCTTCGACCAGAAGCCGTTCAGAAAAATCATGATGCGGACCTGGGGGGCCGAATGCATCGGAAGCCCCAGCATGGAAACTGCAATCGGCCGCAGGATCCTTGCCGAAACGCCCGATACCCCCGGCAGCCTCGGCATCGCCATCAGTGAGGCCATCGAGCAGGCCGTCGAACGGGAAGACACGCGCTATGCCCTCGGCAGCGTGCTGAACCACGTGATGCTGCATCAGACCATCATCGGCCTTGAGGCAAAAAAACAGTTCGGCAAGATTGGCACCTACCCCGACATCGTGATCGGATGCGCCGGCGGCGGATCGAATTTCGCCGGCATCAGCTTCCCCTTCGTCTGCGACAAGATCCACGGCAGGAACGTGAGGATCATCGCAACCGAACCGGAAGCCTGCCCGACCCTGACCAGGGGCCCGTATGTCTACGATTCGGGAGATGTGGCAAAAATGACGCCCCTGCTTGCCATGCACAGCCTCGGACACCGGTTCATTCCGCCTGCGATCCACGCCGGAGGACTCCGGTACCACGGTATGGCGCCTCTCGTCAGCCATGTCAAGCAGCATGGTCTCATCGAGGCGACCGCCCTGCCGCAGACCGAGTGCTACGAGGCGGCGCTGCTGTTCGCCCATACCGAAGGGTTCATTCCTGCGCCCGAAACCTCGCACGCCATCGCCCAGACCATCCGGGAGGCACGAACTGCCCGGGAGGAAGGACGGGAAAAAGTGATTCTCATGAACTGGTCCGGCCACGGCCTGATGGACCTGCAGGGCTATGATGCCTACCTGTCGGGAAAGCTCAGCGATTACCAGCTTCCCGACGAACTCCTGCAGCAGTCGCTCGCCTCGCTCGAAGGGCATCCTGAACCTCCCGCCATCTGAAACGAAAACCCCCGGGAAGCCGGGGGTTTTCGTTTACGGGTTGTGATCGGGTACCTCTTCGTCGAGCTTCTCCTCGCGCTTGCTTTTTTTGCCTCCAGGGGCCCTGCCGTCAGTGAACTTCAGCTCCTCCTCCTTTTCATCGAAGGTGATCAGAATACGGCTCCCTTCTCCGAAACGGCCCCTGAGCATCTCCTCGGCAAGCGGATCCTCCACGTATTTCTGCAGGGCGCGCTTGAGCGGACGGGCTCCGTATTTCTGGTCGTATCCCTTCTCCACCAGAAACTCCTTGGCGGCGTTGTCGATCTCGACCTCGATGCCCATTTCGCGGAGCCGCTTGAACAGCTTGCCTGCCGTGATGTCGATGATCCTGAAGATGTGCTCCTTTTCAAGCTGGTGAAACACGACGATATCATCGATGCGGTTCAGGAACTCGGGGTTGAATACCCGCTTCAGGGCATCCTCGATCGTCGATTTCATGGCCTTGTAGCTTCCGGTGGAATCTTCGGGCGAGGTGAAGCCCATGCCGCCTCCCGCACCGAAGCTCTTGATGTCCTTCGCACCGATGTTGGAGGTCATGATGATGATGGTGTTGCGGAAATCGACCTTCCTGCCGAGCCCGTCGGTCAGCACTCCTTCGTCAAGCACCTGAAGGAGGATGTTGAAGACGTCCGGATGGGCTTTCTCGATCTCGTCGATCAGCACGACCGAATAGGGCTTCCGCCTAACCTTTTCCGTAAGCTGACCGCCTTCCTCGTACCCCACGTAGCCGGGAGGAGCTCCGACAAGCCTGCTGACCGAGAACTTCTCCATATACTCGCTCATGTCGGCCCTGATGAGGGCATCCTCACTGTCGAAGATGTACCGGGTCAGCGCCTTGGCCAGCTCTGTCTTTCCGACACCGGTCGGTCCGAGGAAAATGAAGGAGCCTATCGGACGGGTGGGATCTTTCAGCCCTGCCCTGGTGCGCTGGATGGCTTTGGTGATCTTCCTGATCGCTTCGTCCTGGCCGATCACCTCCTGCTTCAGCTCGTTCTCCATGTTGAGCAGCTTTTTCGATTCGGACTGCGCAACCTTGACCACCGGAATGCCGGTCATCATGGCAATGACCGATGAAATGTCCGCTTCGGTGACATCGTACACGCTTTCCGACGAGCGTTCCTCCCACTCCAGCTTGGCATGGTCGAGGGCATCAAGCAGGTTCTTCTCCTTGTCACGAAGCTTTGCGGCCTCCTCGAAGTTCTGCATCTTCACGACCTTGTTCTTTTCGGACTTCACCTCCTCGATGGCTTTTTCAAGGTCGAGAATCTCCTTGGGAACATGGATGTTGCTCAGGTGCACCCTTGCTCCGGCTTCATCCATGACGTCGATGGCCTTGTCGGGCAGAAAACGGTCCGTGATGTACCGTTCCGACAGCTTGACGGCCTTTTCGATGGCGTCCTCCGAATAGCGGACGTGATGATGCGCCTCGTACTTGTTCCTGATGTTGTTCAGGATCTGGATGGTCTCCTCGACCGAGGTCGGCTCGACCATGATCTTCTGGAACCTCCGGTCGAGAGCGCCGTCCTTTTCGATGTACTGCCGGTATTCGTCGAGCGTGGTTGCCCCGATGCACTGGAGCTCGCCGCGGGCAAGCGCCGGCTTGAAGATGTTGCTGGCGTCGAGCGAACCCGAAGCTCCGCCTGCGCCGATGATGGTATGCAGTTCGTCGATGAACAGAATCACGTCCCGTGAACGTTCGAGCTCGTTCATGAGCGCCTTCATGCGTTCCTCGAACTGGCCGCGGTACTTCGTGCCCGCAACAAGCGCGGCAAGATCGAGAGCCACGACACGCTTGTCGTACAGCACGCGCGAAACCTTGCGCTGCACGATCTTGAGCGCGAGACCTTCTGCGATGGCGGTCTTTCCCACGCCGGGCTCACCGATCAGCACCGGATTGTTCTTCTTGCGGCGGCTCAGCACCTGCGCGACGCGCTCGATCTCCTTTTCACGTCCGATGATCGGATCAAGCTTGTCCTCCATGGCAAGCCTGGTGATATCCCGGCCGAAATTGTCGAGAACGGGGGTCTTGGTCCGTTCACCGCGTTTCGGATCGCCCTTCTTCTGGGAACGTTCCGCCCCTCCTGCCGTGAAGGAACCTTCCATGGGAGGCTCTTCCGATTCGCTCCTCCCGGTCGTGATGCTGACAAGCTCGTCCCTGACCAGATCGTAGGTCACGCCGAACTGCTCGAGAATCTGGGCTGCGATGTTGTCTTCACCTTTCAGGATGGAGAGCAGCAGATGCTCGGTCCCGATGATGGTGGATTTGCAGATCTTCGCCTCGAGATAGGTGATCTTCAGCACCTTCTCGGCCTGCTTGGTCAGAGGCACATTGCCCATCTGCGTTGCGGGAAACTTGGGGTGTGTGCTCTCCTCTATTTTCTGTTTCAGTCTTGCAAGATCAACCCTGAGATTTCTCAGGATTTTTGCACCGATGCCCTCGCCCTCCCTGATAAGACCGAGCAGAAGATGTTCGGTGCCGATGTAATCATGACCCAGCCTGAGGGCTTCCTCGCGGCTGAGACGGATGACATCCTGTACTCTATTTGAAAAATTTCCTTCCATTCTTCTTTGTGGCGGTAAAATTGTTGTTATACTCTTCACTCAGCGCGTGTTACATCCGGACCTGCAGGTACAGCACAAAATTATATTATAGAAAGATAGCGGCGTAAAACAAATTCCATTGAAGCAAAACAGCACCGCCCTGCTAAACGTTTCAGGCCGAACGGACAGGCATGACGACCGTTAGACACATTCTCCTCGACGACGACGACCCGGCGCACCGTGACCTGCCCATCTTCCGGGCGGGACAGGTCGGCATGGTCCGCCTGACCGACACCTCCTACACCGTTTACGCCACCCTTGCCGTTCCGGCGCACGACCTCGCGGCCCTTTTCCATTACGGCATCATCGAGGCGCTCAACACCCTGCCGTTCATCTCGGAAACGAACAACGGCCTTGACAGCTGGGACGAGGCCTTTCTGCCTTGCGCCGTCATCGGCAGGTTCATCGGCATCCTCGGGGAGTGCATGAGGAGGATCGATCCCGACAAGCCGCAGCGGGTGCTCGTCGGCTGGCAGGATGACCCGGAACGGATCGCGTACTGGCGCGAGATCTCACCGGAACGGACTCTCGATTTTCTCCGCCGGCTCGAGGATTTTGCCGCAAAAGCAGCCGCTGGCGGTTATGATCTTGAATGCATCCTGTAACGGTACCGGACTGCCTTTACGGGCCCGGGTCGAACGGGGCCTGAACAGGGTCGGGATGCAGGAAACGGTAGCCGAGCCGTTTCAGCAGCTTGTCGCTGTTGACGATCTTGTAGGGCTGAACCGGCCTGCCCGGCGGCGCAGCCGCCACGCCGTAGAACCCCTGCCTGGCCGGATGGATGCCGGCACAGGCGTTCAACACCTCTCCCCAGACCTCCTGACGGATGATCTCGACGATGATGCCGACGGCGTCGTCCCGATGGATGAGGTTCATCGGCTGGCAGGGATCGGCACTCTCCTTCATGCGGACGAGGTAACGGGCGGGATTGCGGTCGTAGCCGATGAGGCCGCAGAATCTGACGACCGTGGTGCGAAAGCCCGTTTCGGATCGAAGCATCGCCTCGACGTGCAGGAGAGCCTTTCCGGCTTCCGTTTCCGCAGCATCGGGATCGCAGGCGTCCTCTTCGGTGACCTCGCGGTTCAGCGAAGGATAGACGGAGGTTGAACTGACGAGCAGCACGTTCCTGACGGGCGATCCTTCCAGCGCCCCGATCAGCGAAGAGCTCTGCAGCACATGGTATTCCACGATATCTTCACGCCTTTCCGGCGGAAAGTCAACGATCAGGATGTCGCTGTCGAGGAATCCCGCGCGGTCGCCTTCAATGTCAGGCCTGAGAGCGATCAGGAACGGCTCTATGCCCGAATCGGCAAGAATTGCAAGATTGGCCTCCCTTGTGGTGGAGCCCCTGACCCGGTGGCCCTCCCTGATGAGGCTGCGGGCAAGCGGCAACCCGAGCCATCCGCATCCGAGGATGCTGATCCTTGCTTTCTGCTGCACGCGGCCGTCCTTCAATACCCGCCTGAACCGGACGACAGCGACCTGATATAGAGGAGGAGCGACTGCATCTCGGGGGAATCCGCACCGAGACTCCTGCCCTTCAGTGCTCCGGTGATGCAGTTGTTGATCTTCCCGGACAGCTTCGGGTTGCCGCCCGCCTGCCCGAGTCCCTTGCCGGAGGGATGGCAGCTGTTGCAGCTCATGGTGCCCGAAGCACCGCCGAGAGCAGGATCGTTGAAGAGCTTCCTGCCGTATTCGACCGACGGTTTGTCCGAGGCAGACACAGGCCCGCCGGAAAGGGCTGCTCCCGCAAGAAGCAGGAGTGCCGAAAGAGTGGATCTGTTCATCATGTTTGGTTCCTGTTGCAGGGTGAGAGAAAAAACGCCGGAACATCAGTGCCTGGCCGCAGAACGCTCAGGGCCGGCCTCCCGCAACGCCCTCAGCAATCAGCCTGTCGAGGCAGGTACTGCAGATGCAGGTTTCGTAGCGGGCAGAGAGGTAGTCGCTGACCGGTGCGGGAATCGTCTTCGAGGCGCACCAGCAGCTTGACGAAAGCTCGCAGGTGAAAGGCTGGCTGCAGATGGGGCAGACAAGCGTCCGGGCATTTCCGTCATGCTGTTCACAGTTCATGGCCATTGCGTGTGTACGGTAGTGGTTTGCAAAAGTGTCCTGCTAAGGCGCCAGGGTCTGCCTGAGCGCTTTCTGCCAGCCGGCAAGCAGCCGGTCCCTCTGTTCCGGCTCCATGGAGGGCCTGTACTCCCGCTCAATGGCGTGAAGCGACTTCAGCTCACCGGCAGACGACCAGACTCCGGCCTGAAGACCGGCAAGGCAGGCGGCGCCGAGCGAGGTCGATTCGATATTGACCGGCCTCAGCACGGGAATGCCGAGCAGGTCAGCCTGGAACTGCATGAGGAATCCGTTTGCTGCGGCCCCCCCGTCAACCGTCATCGAAGCCGGGGAGATGCCCGTATCGGCAGTCATTGCCGCAAAGACGTCGTGCGACTGGTAGGCGATCGATTCGAGAGCCGCCCTGACGAGATGGTTCCTGTTCACCCCCCTTGTCAGTCCCACGATCGTGCCCCTCGCATCCATCTGCCAGTGCGGTGCGCCGAGCCCGACGAAGGCGGGCACGAGATAGACGCCTGCACTGGACTGCACGGCCTGCGCCATTGCTTCCGACTCTCCGGCATGGCCGAACAGCTGCAGCCCGTCCCGCAGCCACTGGATGACCGCACCGCCGATGAAGACGGAGCCCTCAAGGGCATAGCAGGGACGGCCCGACGCATCGATGGCGAGCGTGCTGAGAAGCCCGTTCCGGGACCTGATGCAGGTCGTTCCCGTGTTCATAACCATGAAGCATCCGGTGCCGTAGGTATTCTTGACCGACCCCGGATCGAAACAGCACTGGCCGAACAGGGCCGCCTGCTGGTCGCCTGCCACGGCAGTGATCGGAACCCCCCGAAGCGGTTCGATGGCGCTCACCGTGCCGTAGTCGTCCATCGGCTGCCTCACCTCCGGAAGGAGTGATTCCGGAACGGCAAACAGCCGGAGCAGTTCCCGGTCCCACCGTTTTTCCCTGATGTTGTACAGGAGAGTTCTCGACGCGTTCGTGAAATCGGTAGCGTGCACCCTGCCGCCGGTCAGCTTCCAGACCAGCCAGGAATCGACCGTGCCGAACAGAAGGTTTCCCGGATCGGCAGCAGGGGTGTTTTCAAGGATCCAGCGGATCTTGGTCGCACTGAAGTAGGCGTCGAGCGGCAGGCCGGTTTTTTCCGTGATCCTGTCCTCTGCCGGCTCGTACTGCCGGCAGAGGGCGCTCGTCCGGCGGCACTGCCAGACGATGGCGTTGTAGACAGGCCGCCCCGTGGTCCTGTCCCAGACGATGGCGGTTTCCCGCTGGTTCGTGATGCCGACAGCCAGAACAGGAACGGCATGCCGTGCCGTCAGCTCGGAGATGCCGGAGACGACACTCTGCCAGATCTCCTCGGGGTCGTGCTCGACCCATCCCTCGCTGGGGTAGTTCTGGGTCAGCTCGCGGTACGCCCTGCCGATGACCGCACCGCGCTCGTCGTAGAGCATGCAGGTTGTCCCTGTGGTTCCCTGGTCGATTGCAAGAATGGCCATTACCGTCTGGACATGGTTGGACGTTCATGAAACATAACCATTCGCGCAGGATTTTCCCGCAGCGCGGGCTGAGCTTATTCCCCCTGCTTCTCGGTGAGGTACTTCCAGTATTTGACGGGCATGCACGATTTCTGCAGGCGGGGGTTCCTGCGTTCGGGGATGGCGATGGTGCGGAAGAAGGACTGCCACATCGCCTGCACGGCCTTCTCCTCCCCGGACAGCACCGGGTTCGAGAACTGTTCGAGTGTACCGAAGGTGAGGGTTTTGCGGTCCCAGTGCGCTGCGCTGCGGCGGGCGGCGTCGTAGATGAACCACTCCTGCGCGCGCAGGCGGCGGCAGAAATGGTGGGCGAGCGGCTGGATGATGTTGTGGTCGGGCTCCATCCGGGCAAGCCAGGTGTTGTCCTGCAGCTGCTGGAACCGCAGGAGCCCTTTCATGCGCTGCAGCTCGCGGCCGGCCTTTCTCGACAGGAACACGACCTCCCTGACGGCGTCATGCGTCAGGTAACCGTTCACCCGGTCGCCGTACCTGAAAGCAAGGGCAACATAGTGCAGAAGGCTTGTCTCCTTTTCGGCGGCTTCCGCAAGCATGAAGAAGTAAAGGGTGTGCCTGGCGTCGGGAGCGACCTCGCCGAGACGTGCGAAAAGCGCTTCTGCGCGCCCCTCTTCGGTGCGCAGAAACAGCCCTTCCTCGAAGAGGGTGTCCTGCCGGACGGCAAGGGTTGCCTGTCCGGGTTCGGGATCGGTCTCGATGATGGAGGCGGCGGCCGACAGGAGCCCTTCGGCGGTGCCGTCGTACAGGTAGTGCTGCATGGCCGGGTCAGGTGAAAAGACCGGAAAGGATCATTTGACGGGGCTGAGGGGGCGTTTCGGGTACGCCGTCGCCCAGCAGGAGCCGCTCTCTCAGCATAACCGGCGGCCGGTCGGGTTTTTCGAAGGGACGGCCTGAACAGGTGATGAAATATCTTGCGCGCTTCATCACCACGCCGATCCTTTTCAGCCCTTCCGGAGTGACGGGACAGAACCGCCGTGCCGCCATGATGCGTTTTGCCGATGTCACCCCGATGCCCGGCACCCGCAGGAGGGCCGCATACTCCGCACGGTTGATCTCGACCGGAAAGAACTCCGGATGGCGCAGCGCCCATGCGGTTTTCGGATCGAACGCCTCGTCGAGGTTCGGCGCGTCGTCGGAAAGGATTTCCTCGGCTGAAAAACCGTAGAACCGGAGAAGCCAGTCGGCCTGGTAGAGCCGGTGTTCCCGCATGAGCGGCGGGATGGCCAGCACCGGCAGGCGGTTGTCGTCGTTGACGGGAACGAAAGCCGAGTAGTAGACCCTTTTCAGGTTCATGGTGCGGTACAGCCCCTGGGAGAGCCGGAGGATCTGCAGGTCGGTTTCAGGGCTCGCCCCGATGATCATCTGGGTGCTCTGGCCTGCCGGGGCGAAACGCGGCGCCTTCCGGCTCGTTCTTCTCTCGGTGAGGCTTGTCTGTATCTCCCTGCCGATCAGTGCCATAGGCTCGAGAATGGCCTGTTTGTGCTTCTGGGGAGCAAGCCGCTGCAGGGACGCATGCGACGGCAGCTCGATGTTCACGCTGATGCGGTCGGCATGAAGCCCCGCCCTGCGCACCAGTTCGCTGCTGCATCCGGGAATGACCTTCAGGTGGATGTACCCGCCGAACAGCTCTTCCCTGCGGAGGATTTCGACGACCCTGACCATCGCTTCCATGGTATGGTCGGGACTCTGCAGTACTGCCGAACTCAGGAAGAGCCCTTCGATGTAGTTGCGGCGGTAGAATTCAAGCGTGAGATCGACGACTTCGCGGGCGGTGAACGACGCTCTCGGCACGGGATTGGATGAGCGGTTCACGCAGTAGGCGCAGTCGTACCTGCAGTCGTTCGACAGCAGGATCTTCAGCAGCGAGATGCACCGCCCGTCATCCGACCAGGAGTGGCAGATGCCTGCCCTGGATGTGTTGCCGATGCGCCTTGAAGGGCCTTCACGCCCGCATCCGCTCGATGCGCATGAAGCATCATAGCGGGCCGCCCCTGAAAGAATCCGGAGTTTCTCCTCGATATCCATAAGCGGAATATAACCACTCAGCCGCCGTTTTTTCCAAACTGCCTCAGCACGAGTTCCACGACCCTCCTGGCGCCCGTCACGACACCCGGAAGTGACTGGCCGGGAAAAACGGAATCCCCGACAAGAAAAAGGTTGCGGAAGGCCGTAACCGGTCCCCTGACGTCGAAGAGGGATGTTTGCGGATAGCCCCCGACATAGCCGTGGAAACGTCCGGTATACCGCTGCCAGGTCAGGGGAGTTGCCGCTTTCAGGAAGCGTGCTTCCCTTTCCGCATCGGGAAGATGTGCCGACAGCAGTCCGAGCACCTTCCGGGTATAGAGTTCCTTCCGTTCGAGGTAAACATCCCTCCCCTTTTCTCTTGCCTCGAACCATGGGGCGGGACGGGTATGGGTGGAGACGGTTACCGCTCTGCACCCTTCGGGAGCGCGGCCGGCGTCGTCAGCAGGTGAGGCCGACACGAAGATGCTTCTGCCCTCGCCGAGTGGCCCTTCCGGCTCGACGATCTGCAGGTGGTGCGCCGTCGTCCGTTCGAATGCCCCCGACTCCATGCAGAGGTAGAGCATGAAGGCGCTCCAGCCCGGAGGGTCGCCCTCGCGGAATGCAGGCGCATCTGCGCAGGTGAGAACCGCAAGGGAACAGGGCGTCATGTTTGCAAGGACGACGTCTGCCGCGAATGCCTCTCCGGCAGATGTTTCAACGCCGAGAACATCCCTGCGGATGGAATTGATGCGAATCACCTCCCTGCCGCAGAGCACCGAGCCGCCCGACCTCCGGATGGATTGTGACAGCAGTTCGGAAACCGTGCCGATCCCTCCGGCGACCTGCCATGCCCCCGATACCGGAAGATCGAGCGCTATTGCGGCACTCAGGGCGTTTGCATGCCTGGAGACGGTCTGTGCGGATATCAGCAGCTGGGAATCGATGAATCGGACGAAATCGGCATCGCTGCCGAGTCCGTGGTCAGCAAGCCATGCATGGACCGTTCTGGAAGCGAACTGCAGCAGCCGCGCAGTTCCCGGAAAACCTGCAAGCCCCTTGCGGACGATCAGGACAAGATCGCGCGGTACGGCCACAGGCCAGGGCAGGCCACCCGAGGAAAGGCGCCAGAGCAGTTTCGCCAGCACGGATTGCTCTTTCCAGAAGGCAGCCGAATCGGGAAATCGGGAGATGATCTCCCGGCGCGACGATGTGAGATCGACGCTGAAACCTGCAGTACGGTACTGCCATGCAACCGGTTCCCGCCTTGCGGGCCAGACCAGGCCGAGCTCCCTGCCGAGCACATCCATGGGGCCTCCGGGATGAAACCCGCACCCGACCGTAGCACCTGCATCGAACCTGCACCCTGCGGACGGAAAGGTCGAAGCGCAGCCTCCCGGAAGGCGCTGAGCCTCCAGAACGGTAACCGGCAGGCCTCTGCAGGCAAGAAGGGCGCCGGCGGCAAGTCCGCCGATGCCGGCACCGATCACCACGACATGACAGTCACGCATATCCCGACCGCCTTTTTCTGCCGGCAGGGCCGGCGTTTTTCTGGTTGACCGGCAAGAAAGAAGGTTGCCCGTCGCAACGCCAGGGAAACGGCCTCAGGCTTAGCCGAGCAGGAGATGCACCTGGGTTTTCAGGATTTCAGGCGGGGTGACGGCAGGATCGTTGAGATACACCTCGTAAGCCATGCCGCTCGGCACAAGACCGTTCGTGTCGATCCACTGCATCAGGGCCTCGTATACCGGACCGATCTCTTCATAGGGGCCTATGTAGAGCGTGGTTACGGCTTTTCCATAGGGCGTGCCGCTCTGGACAACGCGACCGCCGCCTGTGGCTGCGCCCGGTGCGGGAAAGCCGAACTCCACATCGAGGTCCTCCATGTCCATGTTGTAGTACAGCGCGAAAGAAGGCCCGGCCGGGGCCATTCCCTGCCCGGCAAGAAGGGCGGCAATCTCGCTGAAGCCTTCCCTGAAGAGGGAGCTGATGGAGCTTGCGGCTGTCCGCGTCCGGATGGTCAGTGCAGGAGCGGGAAGCAGTTCTCGCAGTTCGCAGACAAACTGGCATTCGAAATCCATGGGTTTCTCCGGTAAGATTGGAAAAAATCGCCATGAAAGGAACTGAACCGAAAAAAGAGTCGGCGTAGCGGGATTTGAACCCACGACCCCTTCCACCCCAAGGAAGTGCGCTACCAGGCTGCGCTATACGCCGATTGTCGGGAAAAGGATACTAATTTGAAAAAAATCGGCCAATTATCATAATAATTTTTTCCGCAGGCCGGAAGATTCCGGTCATTCCGCACTCTCTTCCGGAATGAAACGGTGCCGGAGATACCCGACAAGCGGGGGAAGCAGGGAAATCACAATGATGACGAGGATGAGCAGCTTGAAATTCTGCCGCACGAACGGGAGCTGGCCGAAATAGTAGCCGCTGTAGCTGAAAAGACCTACCCAGAGCAGTGCTCCGGCCACGTTGTAGATGATGAATTTCGTGTAGGTCATTGCTCCGACACCGGCAACGAAAGGGGCGAACGTCCGGATGACTGGAATGAACCTGGCGAGAATGATGGTTTTGCCGCCGTACTTCTCGAAAAAAGCATGGGTCTTCTGCAGATGGTCTCGATTGAAAAACCTCGACTGTTCAAAATGGAACACTTTCGGGCCGATGGCATGGCCGATCATGTAGTTGACCGTATCGCCAAGGATCGCGGCAGCTGAAAAGACCACGAACAGCAGATGGGGATCGAGCTGCGACAGCGGCAGGGAGGCGAGCGAACCGGCGGCGAACAGCAGCGAGTCTCCCGGCAGCAGCGGCGTGACGACCAGTCCGGTTTCGCAGAAAACGATCAGAAAAAGAATGCCGTAAAGCCAGAGTCCGTATTCGGAGGCAAGCAGCTGCAGGTGCTTGTCGATATGCAGCACGACGTCGGAAAGCGAAGTGAGAAGGTGCGGCAGGGAAGGCGTCATCGTTCAGGCTGATCAGGTGCGTTCGGCAGTTCTACCGCCAGGATTTCCGTCTGAAAGGTACGCATTCGGCATCGACCGGACAAACGCGGGGGGAACAGCCGTCAGGGGACCCCTGATGCATGAAAATGCTATTATATGTTATATTGACATCTTTGTTACCGTGAAAAACAGGTCGGTTCATGAGTTATCTGACAACCTCCCGATGCAGCCTGTACTACAACGACACTGCAGAGCATGATCACTCCCTGAAAGAGAAGCCCGCTGTGCTGTTCGTGAACGGCTGGGCCATCTCTTCGCGCTACTGGACTCCCCTTGTGGCAAGGCTCACTCCCGACTACCGCTGCATCACCTACGATCAGAGCGGTACGGGGAAGACCGTCATCGAAGGGTACAGTCCGTCGTTCACGATCGAGGGTTTTGCCCGCGAGGCCGCAGAGCTGATCGAGCATCTCGGACTTGACAGGTCGAGAAACCTGCATATCATAGGCCATTCGATGGGAGGCATGGTGGCGACTGAACTCTGCCTTCGCTACCGTGAGGCGCTCCTGTCGGCAACGATCCTGGCATGCGGTATTTTCGAGAAAAACGCCCTGACCTCACTCGGCCTGATGTTTCTCGGAGGGCTGATCGACGTCTCCCTGCAGTTCAGGAACATCTTCCAGGTCGAACCGCTCCGGACGCTTTTCATCAAACGTGCGGCGACCGGTCATATCAGCAGGGAATACAGAGATATCATCATCGAGGATTTCACCACTTCCGACAGGGAAGCCACCAATGCGGTCGGCCGGTTTTCCATCGATCCCGAAGCGCTGAGGACCTATACCCGTCATGTCATCGAGATCGAATCGCCGGTCATGTGCTGTGTCGGCATGGCTGACCGGACCATTCCTCCGGAAGGAACCGTGACGCTTTATGAAAGGCGCACGGCAGCATCGTCCTCTCCGACAAGGCTGGTCCAGTTCATGAAGCTCGGCCATCTGCCGATGCTCGAGGATACGGTGCGCTTTGCTGCGGAGCTGAAAAAACATTTTGAATTTGCCGGACAATTTTATAAAAAGACCCTGCCCGGCAGAGCGGACAATGAAAGGATCCGGATTGACTGATCGTAACCGGAACGGTTGAAGAAAGATGCACGGCCCTGAGCCGACCGCATGTGATTAACCCTAACGAGTGTATGCAAACGTGAGCAAGAAGAGCAATAACGGACTGCTGTACCTTATCGGTTTTCTGATCGTCGTTACCCTCGGTGCCGGAACGGTATTCGCGATCACCCTGTTCCGGGACCTTCCCAGCCTCGAGGAGCTTGAAAATCCGAACCCTGAACTGGCCTCGCTGGTTTATTCCGAAGATGGTGTCCTCCTGCACAAGTTTTTCCTGAAAAACCGGACATTCGTTCCCCTCGGGTCGATTCCCAAATCCGTAACCGGCGCCCTGATAGCAACAGAAGATGTGGCTTTTTACGATCACTGGGGAGTCGATGCCCGCCGCCTGGTGCTTGCCATCGGTGAAAACATCGTCAAGGGACGCAACCGCTGGCACGGAGCAAGCACCATAACCCAGCAGCTCGCGAAAAATCTTTTCCTGACCCAGGAAAGGACGGTCAGCAGAAAGGTCAAGGAGCTCTTCACGGCAATCGAACTTGAACGCACCTACACCAAGGACGAAATCCTTGCCCTCTATCTGAACACCGTCTACTTCGGTTCGGGAGCCTACGGTATCGAGGCGGCTGCAAGAACCTACTTCGGCAAGCCGGCGGACCAGCTGACCCTGCCGGAAAGCGCAACGCTGGTAGGAACGCTCAAGAATCCCCGCGCCTACGACCCGTCACGCGACCCTTCGACATCGATCCGGAGGCGAAACCTTGTCCTGGCCCTCATGGAAAAGGAAGGATTCATCACGAAAGCCGCCGCGGAAAAGGCAAGGAAGAGCAGCCTTGTCCTGAAGTACACGCCTGTGACCCATCACGGTCTTGCCCCGTATTTCACGGAATACATCCGTCAGACCATCAAACCCTCCTCGATGCCGGAGGACGTCAATCTCTACCGTGACGGACTGACCATCCAGACCACCCTCGACAGCCGCATGCAGAAATATGCGGAAGAGGCCGTCGCTGCGCATCTTGCAAACCTGCAGGCGGCATTCGACAGGAGCTGGAGATGGACAGAACCTCTCAAGGAGGAGATCATCAGGGAAAGCCCCCGATACCGGGAACTGCTCGACAACGGGGTCACCGCCGCAAAGGCGGTCGCACGGCTCAAGGCGGACCGGGCATGGCTGGATACTCTCCTGCGGGAAAAAACCCGGATACAGGTGGCTCTTGTCGTGATCAACCCGACAAACGGCCATGTCAAGGCATGGGTGGGGGGCAATCAGCTGAGCTCCGACAACTACAGTTACCAGTTTGATCATGTCTGGCAGGCAAAAAGGCAGCCGGGATCGACCTTCAAGCCGTTCGTCTATACGGCGGCAATCGACAAGGGCATTCCGGCCAATTTCACGATCCTCGATCAGCCCCTTGCGCTGAGAGGCGGAGACGGAAGCATCTGGTCACCCCGCAACTCCGACGGATCATCGGGAGGCATGACAACCCTTCGATCCGCACTGAGCAGGTCGTTGAACCAGGTCACCGTAAGGCTGGCCTACGAGTACCTGAAGCCGTCGGTAATCATCACCTACGCGCGGCGCCTGGGCATTTCCTCGCCGATGCAGCCGAACCTTTCCATTGCCCTCGGAACGTCGGAAGTCACGCCGCTCGAACTTGCCGGCGCGTTTGCGACGTTCGCGAACAATGGCGTCTGGAACGAACCGGTGTCTATCCTGAAAGTCGAGGATAAAAACAGGAGGGCCATAGCCGAACATGCGCCGAACAGCCGGTTCGCCATCGACCCCACCACCAATTTCGTGATGGTTTCCATGATGAAGGATGTCATCGACCGTGGTACCGGGGTTGCGATTCGAGCCCGCTACGGATTCGATATCGAGGCTGCGGGAAAAACCGGCACGACCCAGAGCCTGAGGGACGCCTGGTTTGCCGGATACACTCCTCAGCTGGCTGCCGTTGTCTGGACCGGTTTCGATGATGAACGGATCCACTTCACCTCGATGGAGTACGGTCAGGGTGCACGTGCCGCATTGCCGATATGGGCTGCATTCATGAAACGCTGCTATGCCGATCCGGCGCTCAAGCTTGAAAACCGCTATTTCCGGATGCCTGAAAACGTGATTGCCGTGCCGATATCGGGAAACACCAACAATCCTTCCGATCTGTTCAGCAGCGACGTGTATGTCGAATACTATACCCCGAAAGGATTCAAGCGCTACCAGTCGGGAACCCTGCCTACAAGCCAGGTTGCGCCGGCGGCGCCGGGCGCCGGTTCGGAACAGCCCGATGACTACCGTACAGGCGCACCGGGAAGCGTCCAGAGTCAGGAAGGGCAATTTTAATCCACTTTCACACCGCATTCAACACTGCCATGGCTACCTCGCTTCAATCGGTCGTCGTTCTTGACTTCGGGTCGCAGTACACCCAGCTGATCGCCCGGCGCATCAGGGAAATCGGCATCTATTCTGAAATCCTTCCCTACCATGCGACAGCAGATACCATCAGGAATCACAACCCGAAAGCCATCATCCTGTCAGGCGGTCCGACGAGCGTGTACGGGGAATCGGCCATCATGCCCGACGCCGGACTGTTTACCCTCGGAGTGCCGGTGCTCGGCATCTGTTACGGTCTGCAGGCCATCGCGAAGCATTTCGGCGGGGAAGTCGAAGGATCGGCGAAACAGGAGTTCGGGCGGGCGCGGATGGTGGTGAACCGGGGAGGGGAAAAGGAGAGCCTGCTTTTCAGGGACATTCCCGACTCCGACGTCTGGATGAGCCACGGGGACAAGGTGACCAGGCTCCCCGAAGGATTCCGGGTGACGGCAAGCAGCGGCAATTCGGAGATGTGCGCCATCGAGAGCTTCGGCAGCAGATCGGCGCTGAAGGTCTACGGACTGCAGTTCCACCCCGAGGTGCAGCATACCCATTACGGAAAACAGCTGCTTTCGAATTTCCTTGTCGATATCGCCGGGATTCGGCCTGACTGGTCCCCGAAAAGCTTCATCGACCACCAGATCGGGGAAATCAGAAGGCAGGCAGGCGACTCGACAGTGGTGTGCGGCATCAGCGGCGGCGTCGATTCGACGGTCGCAGCCGTGCTGGTCAGCAGGGCGATCGGCAAAAAGCTGCACTGCGTCTTTGTTGACAACGGCCTGCTGCGGAAAAACGAAGCGAAGAAGGTCATGACGTTCCTCAAGCCGCTCGGCCTGAAAATCACCCTGGCCGACGCTTCGGATCTTTTCCTGAGAAGGCTGAAAAACGTGGCTTCGCCGGAAAAAAAACGCAAGATCATCGGCAGTATCTTCATCCGGGTGTTCGAGGAGAACATCCACAACGAGAAGTTCCTCGTCCAGGGCACGCTCTACCCCGACGTGATCGAAAGCGTGAGCGTCAGGGGACCGTCCGAAACCATCAAGTCGCACCACAACGTGGGCGGACTGCCCAAGCGCATGAAGCTGAAGCTGATCGAACCGCTGCGCGAGCTGTTCAAGGATGAGGTGCGTGCAGTGGGAAGGGAGCTGGGCATAGCCGAGGATATCCTCATGCGCCACCCCTTTCCGGGGCCGGGCCTTGCCGTCAGGGTTCTCGGTTCGGTCAGCAGGGAGAGGCTCGATGTGCTGCGGGATGCCGACGAAATCTACCTCGAGGAGCTCAAATCCAGCGGACACTACCAGAAGGTGTGGCAGGCGTTTTCCGTCCTGCTGCCCGTGCAGTCGGTGGGCGTGATGGGCGACAAGCGCACCTACGAGAACGTGCTGGCGCTTCGCGCGGTCGAATCGACCGATGGCATGACCGCCGACTGGGCGCAGCTGCCGCATGACTTTCTCGCCCGCGTCTCGAACAGGATCATCAACGAGGTTCGGGGGGTCAACCGCGTCGCCTATGACATCTCCTCGAAACC
>Ga0233421_10000122_pt1 | contig 40884 bp, 35 predicted proteins | sample Watercolumn_Mata_3_FD_182725 | JGI IMG/M metagenome (GOLD analysis project Ga0233421, IMG submission 182725) | Freshwater microbial communities from Lake Matano, South Sulawesi, Indonesia - Watercolumn_Matano_2014_107_MG | ecosystem: Environmental > Aquatic > Freshwater > Lake | place... | reverse complement strand
GCTGTTAGAGGGCTTTTTTGTCTGAAATTTGTCAAAGAACGGCGATTTTTCAATCTGATACGATTATTGCTGGTACTATCAGCCATTGCAATATTGCAAATCTCAATTTTTCGAGGTTCCCATAAATCAAAAAGAAAAAAGGCTCGTATTTCCCTCGAAACAAGATGATGATCCGATACATATCGTACCGCCATACTTACAAATCACAACGAAAAATAATCAGGGCGGATAGCATGACCGCAACGGCTCCTGCATGGCCGATGAGGGGAGTGTGCCGAATATGAGAGACTGACAAGAATAGAGTTGCCGGGATCGATCGACCGAAAGGGATGGCGGTTCCGGGCGTGATTCCGGAGATATGAGTCCGAAAGGTCGAGGAAATCGTTTCTGTTCGCTCTTGCCTGTGGCGTGTGCAACAGAAAAAGGCGTAAGGCAATATCAAACAGGGGAGAATTGAAACATCAGGATGGCGCGTCAGAAAGCCGGGGACAGTGTTGCCGTTATGATTTTTCGGAACACTGTTCCCGGAGGGGTCCTATTCGGCGAGCTGGCCGAAGGAAAAGATGAAGCTCCACCCCTGTTTGTCCTTTTCAGGAACGGCCGGAGCGCTGTCGAAGCCGTAACCGTAATCAATCCCTATCAGGCCGATAATGGGAAGATAGAGCCTGAGGCCGACACCAGCCGATTTTTTCAGCTCGCTGTAATTGACTTCCTCGGCATTCTTCCAGAGATTTCCAGCCTCGAAAAAGGCGAGGGCAAAAATGCTGGCCGATGGGGAAAGCGTGAGGGGATAGCGAAGCTCGGTTGTGAATTTTGAATAGATCCTTCCCCCATAGAGATCGGTTTCACCTTCGAACTGTGCGCCGAGGCTGCGGTCTTCGTAGCCTCTCAACGGGATCGTCGGCAGTGATGAGAGGCCGCTGCCCCCCATGTAGAAATACTCGGTGTAGGGAATAAAGTCGTTTTCCCTGAAGGTGGAAAGGTACCCGTGCTGGGTCGAGAAGTTAAAGACCAGGTTTCTGGTCAGAGGGATGTACCAGCTCGAACTGCCGGTGAATTTGTAGAAATCGACCGTGCCGGGAAGCGGACCGCCGGCAAGCTGGGCCGTCAGGACGTTTTTGCTGCCATGGCGCGGGTAGATAGGGCTGTCGACGCTGTTGCGGGAAAGCGTCTGCGTGATTGAAAACTCGTCAGCCTGATCCGGGACGTTTTCCTCCCGGATGAAACTGACAAAACCTCCTTCGCTGTGCAGGTACTTCAGGCGCCAGCTGATCGAGAAATAGTCATCAGGCCAGGTGAGCCTTCTTCCTATGGTGGTGGTGGCGCCGTACTGGTCGATTCTCTTTTTTCCGGTGGAGTCCGTACTGTCGGTACTGTCACTGAACAGATAGGTCCGATGGGTCTTGAATGCGGAAAATCCGACAGTCGTGGGGGAGCCGAATGCCCACGGCTCGGTAAAGGAAAGCGAAAGCGTCCGGTAGTCGTCGCTTCCGAACTGCCACTGGAAAGAGAGTTTCTGGCCGTCACCATGCGGCAGCGGCTTGTAGGCTTCGGCGTTGAAAATATCCTGGAGCGAGAAGTTGTTGAATGTGACTCCGAGCGCTCCGGTCAAACCGTTTGATCCGCTGTATCCCACCGAAGCATTGAACGTGTCGGTCTGTTTTTCGGAGACAGTGTAGGTGATATCCACAGTGTTGTTTTCGGGATGGGGCTGTATGTCGGGACTCAGCAGTTCCGGGTCGAAATAGTTGAGCATGGACAGTTCACGGATGCTGCGTACGACATTTTTCCTGCTGAACGTTTCTCCCGGAATGGTATAGAGCTCTCTGCGGATGACGTGGTCTTTGGTTTTCGTGTTGCCCCTGATGCTGACGGTATTCAGCTGGAAAGGTTCGCCTTCCGCCAGAAAGATCACAAGATCGACAGAATCCGGCTTGACGACCTGTTCTTCCAGTCTTGCCCTGAAGGAGAGGTAGCCGCGGTCAAGGTACAGTGAGCTGACATCGCTGTGATCCGGGGAAAAATTGAGCCGTTCGTTGATCTTTTTTGCGTTGTAGACGTCACCCTTTGCAATCCCGAAGGTTTTTTCGAGAATGCCGGTTGTCGCAAAGTCCTTCGTGTTTCCCTGCCAGGTCACGCTGTGGATGAAATACTTCGGTCCTTCCTGGACGAATATGTCGAGATTCAACCCTTTTTTGTCTCCTGTGTAGGAGATCGAGTCACTCAGGACTCTGGCATCGCGGTAGCCGTTTTCCCGGTAAAACTCGACCAGCAGGTTTTTATCCTCGACAAATTTGTCGGTGTCAAGTTTCGGTTGTCCGAAAATCTTTCTCCACCAGGAGTTCTGGGATGTTTCTTTGAAAACCCCCCTGAGCTTGCCGTCCTTGAATGCCTTGTTGCCATGGAAGCGGATGTTCTCGATGACGACCTTGCTGCCTTCACGGATGGTGAAGACCGCTTTCACCCTGTTGCCGGCAAGTTCCTGCAGGCGATATTCGGCACCGGCTGTCAGGAAGCCCTTGCCGGCATAGAGTTTCTCGATTCTTCTGACCGCGCTGAGCAGGTCCTGGTCGCTGACCGTACGGCCGGCTTTGAGTGCGGCGGTTTTGATGATTTCGTCGTCATCGAACTTGTCGTTGCCTTCTACATCGACCTTGTCGAGAACAGGAAGTTCCCTGACAATGAAGCGCAACGTTATGTTTCCGTTTCCCAGGTCGGTTTTTTCAACCTTGATGTCGCTGAAGTACTGAAGGTTCCACAGGTACTGGATTGCCCCCGGAAGTTCAGGCCCGGGGATGCTGATTCTGTCCATGATCTTGATGGGGAGACTCCGGATCATCTCCGCCTCTTTCACGGTTGAAAGGCCGCTGAACGTTATCGAGGTCACCGTATAGGATCTGCTGTTTGCAGGCGCGTTCTGATTTGCCTTGTCCGCAACCCCGGCAGCAGCATCGGCGGTGGCGGGATTCACGGCAAAAAGCATCATCAGGAGAACGGTTGCCCTGCCGGAAGGAAAATGGATATTTTTCATGAAACTGCTGGGTGAATCGGTGTTTAAGCCTGCTTTTTGAAATGTGTTGACTGGAGCTGTTCGCTGGTCTGGCCGAAACGGCGTTCACGACTCTGGAAGTCCCTGAGTGCTTCATAGAGCTGGCCACGCCTGAAATCAGGCCAGTAGGTATTCGTAAAGAATATTTCGGAGTAAGCGCTCTGCCAGAGCATGAAGTTGCTTATCCTGAACTCGCCGCTTGTTCTGATCAGGAGCTCGGGGTCCGGAATCAGCGAGGTGGAAAGAAAGGACTCAAGCATCTGCTCGTCGATTGCCGACGGACTCAGACGACCCGCCTGCACCTCAAAGGCTATCGACCGGCAGGCCTGGACGATATCCCATTTTCCGCTGTAGCTCAATGCTATGCTCAGCACAAGACTGCTGTTGTTCTTTGTCAGTTCCATTGTTTCCCCCAAAGCGTTCTGCACTTTTCCGGGAAGCATGTGGCGATTGCCGATGACGTTCAGCCGTATGTTGTTGTCATGCAGTTGACGGGTTTCCTTGCGGATCACCTTGATCAGGAGCTGCATGAGCGCCGATACTTCATTTTCAGGTCTTTTCCAGTTTTCCATGGAAAAGGTGAAGAGGGTCAGGTAGGGTATGCCCAGCTGGGAACAGGCCTCGACAACATCCCTGACCGATTCGACTCCCGCAATGTGGCCTTCGATGCGGGATTTGCCTTTCAGCCTTGCCCATCGGCCGTTCCCGTCCATGATGATGGCGACATGATGGGGCAGTTCGCAGGATGTTTTCAGTTCGTTCTGGATTCGGGCATCATCAGGGGTGACGCTGGATTTGAACCAGTGGGGCATGAACGGCGATGAAAGATCCATGATTCAGGAATTCGAGTCACAATGCGTTGTCATCCTTTTCTCTGTCTCGCAATCTTTCCATGACCAGGGCATTGGTGACGGAAATCTATGAAATTGAATAATATGCAGCAATTCGTTATAATACAAGCCTTGCATCTGCCGGACAGAGCGGTCTGCTGATGAGACGCTCTTCTTTAAAGGTAAGAAGATTCATTCGAAGTATCCTCAAAAAAATCCAGAGTAACAACGTGCAGTTTGGTGGCTATCAGGACCTGAGGTCCAGACTGATATCGAGAGAGATCAGTTGTGAAGAGACGGTAATCAGTTATTTACAGCGTATCGATGAGCACCGTGACGACAACATCTTCATCACGGTATTCCATGAAAGTGCAATCGAGCGGGCCCGCGAGCTTGACAGAAAGCTTGACAGGGGAGAGGCGCCCGGCATGCTGTTCGGCATGCCTGTCGCCATAAAGGACAATATTGCCATGAAAGGGTCGCTGCTGACCTGCGCATCGAAAATTCTCGGTGGTTATGAGAGTGTCTACGATGCGACGGCGGTTCGGAGACTTTTCGAGGAAGATGCTGTCTTTGTCGGCAAAACCAACATGGATGAGTTTGCCATGGGAAGTTCAAACGAAAATTCCGCGTTTGGACCCGTTCCCAATCCTTTCGACAAAAAAAGGGTTCCCGGCGGAAGTTCCGGAGGGTCTGCCGCCGCTGTCGCCAACGGCCTTGCTCTGGTGGCCCTTGGTTCTGATACCGGAGGCTCGGTCCGTCAGCCTGCCGGCTTCTGCAACATTGTCGGGCTGAAACCGACCTATGGGAGGATTTCACGCTACGGGCTTGTTGCTTTCGCCTCATCGTTCGACCAGATCGGTATCCTTGCCCTGAACAACGATGATGCGGCCCTTGTGCTGCAGGTCATCGCCGGCAAGGATGAACGTGACGCCACTTCTTCAAGGCATGACGCGGAGGATTACCGGGCCGCCATGGATCAGGTCTCCCTTCAGGGATTGCGCATCGGTGTTCCTGCGGCTTTTTTCCCTGACAATCTCAACCCAAGCGTTGCCGCTCTGGTGAAAGAACGGCTGAAATCGCTTGAGGCTTCAGGCGCGGAACTGGTCGAGGTGACCCTTCCCGAGAGCGACTATGCCATTGCAGCATATTATATTCTGGTTACCGCTGAAGCTTCGTCAAACCTTGCACGGTTCGACGGCGCCCGTTACGGTTACCGGTCTTCCGGTACGGAGGATATGAACGGCATGTATGTGAATTCGAGGACGGAGGGGTTCGGCGCCGAGGTCAAACGCAGGATCATGCTGGGGACGTATGTTCTGTCGGCAGGGTATTACGATACCTACTACAAGAAGGCGCAACAGGTCAGAAGGGTCTTTCAGGACCGGTACCGCGAAGCGCTCTGTCATGTCGACGTCATTGCCGGTCCGACATCGCCTTTTCCTCCGTTCGGGATCGGTGACAAGATCGGCAATCCTCTTGAAATGTACCTGGCTGACGTCTTCACCGTGCCGGCAAGTATCGTCGGTATGCCGGCAGTCAGCGTGCCTGCAGGATTCGACAATCTCGGGCTGCCGGTCGGCATCCACCTGATCAGCAACTTTTTCGAGGAAGGCAGGCTGCTCGGCATCGCGCGCCATGTGCAGGCACTTGCGTAACGTCCGATTCATCAATCACCAACATTCAGGATACCATCTTATGAGCGTGTTAATCAATAACAATACCCGCCTGGTTGTTCAGGGAATAACTGGAGGGGAAGGAACATTCCACACCTCCCAGATTCTCGAGTACGGAACAAACGTTGTCGCCGGCGTTACTCCCGGCAAGGGGGGAATACTCTATCACGGCAACGAAAAAGACAGGTTCTGCAGGCCGGTTCCGGTTTTCAACACGGTCAGGGATGCGGTTGAAAAAGCAGAAGCGAATACCTCGGTCATTTTTGTTCCCGCACCGTTCGCTGCGGACGCAATCATGGAAGCTGCAGCCGCCGGTCTCAAAGTGATCATCTGTATCACGGAAGGCATCCCGGTCAACGACATGATGAGGGCATACAGTTTTGTGAAAGAACAGGGTGCCGTGCTTGTCGGTCCGAACTGTCCCGGTGTTATCACGCCCGGCGAGGCAAAGGTGGGCATCATGCCGGGGTTCATTCATCGCAAAGGTACCATAGGAGTGGTTTCACGGAGCGGGACCCTGACGTACGAAGCGGTTCATCAGCTTACCGCTGCCGGTCTCGGACAGTCGACCTGTATCGGCATCGGCGGTGACCCCATCATCGGCACAAGATTTATCGATGCCGTCAAGATGTTTGCCAAAGACGACGAAACAGAGGGCCTTGTCATGATCGGCGAGATTGGCGGCAATGCGGAGGAGGAGGCTGCTGAGTATATCAGGAGATACTTCAGGAAGCCCGTGGTGGGTTTTATTGCTGGACGTACTGCTCCTCCCGGCAGAAGAATGGGGCATGCCGGCGCTATCGTTTCGGGAGGAAAAGGGACAGCCGAGGAAAAAATCAGAGCGATGGAGGCCGCCGGCATTCATGTGGTCGAAAACCCTGCCGATATCGGCGAGGCCATGCTCAGAGCGTTGGGGAGATAACCCCCTCGACGTCGACGGCGGTTCAGGTGCGTATCAATGGTCTGGAGGGCCCCTTTTAAGGGGGCTCTTTTTTTATCGGTGCTTCTGCAGTCCGGGTTTCGCTGTCGGACGGGGCGGGTTTCTCACAGTCCAAGGGTGATCAGGTCATGGATGTGGATGAGACCTGACGGTCTTTGTTCATGATCGCAGACGATAAGCTGGGTGATCCTGAATGATTCAAGAATCTCGAGGCAGCGTTTGGCCAGAATATCGGAAGTGACCGTTTTCGGATTTTCTGTCATGACTTCTCCGGCCCTGAGTTTCAGGAAATCGCCGCCTTTCTGTACCAGTCTTCTCAAATCTCCATCGGTGAAGATGCCGCGGAGTCTGCCTTTCCTGTCGACGACAGCGCTCACGCCGAACCTTTTCGATGTCATCTCAAGGATGAGATCGGTAACCGGGGCCTCTTCACTGACTACCGGAATGGCGTCTCCCTTTGACATGATGTCGGCGACTCTCATGTTAAGCTGCTTGCCGAGCGATCCTTTCGGATGGGTGAACGCGAATTCACGATGGGTGAAATTCTTCTTCTGCATGAGGCACATGGCCAGAGCATCTCCCATCGCCAGCATTGCCGTCGTCGATGTCGTCGGTGCCAGATCATACGGGCATGCCTCCTGTTCAACACTGATATCGAGAATGACATGGGCGTTCTGCGCAAGGCAGGACCTTCTGTTACCCACGAAAGCAATGACGGGAACCCCGAGCTCTCTGAGCGCCGGGAGAATGAAGTTCAGTTCTTCGGTCATGCCGCTTTTCGACAGGCAGATGACCACGTCGTTGCGCGCCACGATTCCAAGATCGCCATGCGCTGCTTCAGCGGGGTGGAGAAAAATCGCCATCGACCCTGTCGAAGAAAGGGTTGCAGCTATCTTCTGCCCGACGATGCCTGATTTTCCCATACCGGAAATGACGATTTTTCCGGTGCAGGCCACCAGGAGATCGACAGCATCGGCGAAACTTTCGTCAAGGTTTCCGGCTATCTGCCGGATTGCCGCGGATTCCTGTTCGAGAACCTTTTTTCCGGCATCGACGGTGCCGTTCCTGTCTGCTGTGGTTGTCATGCTGTATTGCCGTCTATGTCCTGTGTTGCGAGAAAACGATATTACCATTTTTCAAAAGTATTATCCGCAAAATCCGGAAAATTACCGTTATTTATCATAACACGTCGGCAGTTCCAGTTTTTTCAACCATAACCGCTGTCTTATGAGCTGGGTTTACCTCATGGGTTTTGCCTTGTCGGTGTTTTTTGTCCTGCTTTTTTTCCTGTCAAAATTCGTCCGGCATATGAAAGAAGAGCAGAACCTGCAGATCGAGTCACTCAAGGAGACACTGATCGACAAGGATAATCCTGTCGGGCTGTCGGGCGCGGAGCTCGACAAGCTGAAACAGCAGCAGGCAGAAGCGCAGCAGCATCTCCGTGAGGTTATTTCAAAAATCCCTGTTGTCCAGAAAGACGGCAGGTTTCAGATCGACTACGAGTCGGTCAGAAAGCAGAAGGAAGAAGAGAAGAGCAAGATGAACAACGGCAGTTCAGGCCCGGTGAATAAAGGCAATGTCTAAGGCGTTCCTTCCGGCTTTACCATGTTGTCAAAGTTGAAGCTTCTTGCAAAGGATACGGTCATTTACGGTACCAGCACCATTCTTGCCCGCAGTCTCAACTACCTTCTCGTTCCGCTGTACGCGAATTATCTTACCACATTCGACAATGGTGTCCAGACGCTCATCTATGCCAACATAGCCATAGCGAACGTCGTCTTTTCCTATGGCCTTGAAACGTCCTATCTCAAGTCGGCATCGGATGCCCAGCAGAAAGGAACGGACCCCGGGCGGTATTTTTCAACCGCTTTTTTCAGCCTTCTTCTGACGTCGACCCTTTTTGCTGCGGCGATTGTGCTGTTTTCCCCCGACATTGCAAGCCTCATCGGACTTTCAGAAAAGGAATTTCCCTTTGTACGCTATACTGCCGTTATCCTGTGGATCGACACCCTTCTTGTCATTCCTTTTGCCGAGCTGAGGCTGAAAAGAAAAGCGGTACAGTTCGCCATCGCGAGGGTTGCCGGAGTTGCTGCTGTCGTTGCCAGTTCCGTGATCCTCGTCATTCCGTTCAGAACAGGTCTTCACGGGGCATTTATCGCCAATATTATCGGTTCATTGGTGAGTCTGGTCATGGTGATTCCCGTTTTTGGCCAGATCAGGTTCTTTTTTTCCATCCGGCAACTCCGTGAAATGCTTGCAATAGGGCTGCCCTATGTCCCGACAGGTATTGCAGGCCTCCTGATCCATCTGATCGACAGGAACATTCTTATCAGGATATCCCGGGAGGATATTGCAAGGATTTACGGGCCGGGCTTCGAGCCTTCGGATATTGTCGGCATTTACGGAAGGATGGCCGCGTTTGGAATTATCCTGCAGCTGCTCATCCAGGTCTTCCGTTTCGCCTGGCAGCCCTTTTTTCTCCAGCACGCATCGGACCCCGATGCGAAAAGGCTGTTCAGCCGGGTTTTTACCATCTCGAGCTGGGTCACCATCGCTGCCGCCCTTGCCTCGACGCTGTTCATTCCTGACCTGATCCGCATTCATTTTGCAGGCCGTTTCTATATTCTTCCACCACGGTACTGGATAGGATTTTCCATTCTTCCCTGGATTTTTTTCAGCTACGTGTTCGACATGATGTCTACGAATCTTTCTGCGGGCATGCTTGTCACGGGCAACACCCGTTATCTTCCCATTGTGACGTTTGCCGGCGCGGCGGTGACCTCGGTATCATGCATGTGGCTTGTTCCGTTTTCCGGGATGGATGGCGCGGCAGTGGCAATTCTTGCCGGTACGTTCATCATGTTTGCTGCGATGGCGTATTTTGCACTCAGGGTCTATCCGAACAGCTACGACTGGCTGAAATTGTTCTGCATTCTTGCCGCGGCCTTGTTTCTTGCCGGAATTTCCGCTGCTTCCGCAATGCCTTTCAGCGGGCAGGACGGCAGGGCTCTCCTGCTCAAAGGTCTGCTGATGCTGGCTTTCTCCGTTCTGTCGGTCATGGTTTTCCGTCGGGAGGCTTCCACGTTGCTGAATCAGATTTTGGGAAAGAGATCCATGAACAATATCAGTGACACGCAATCATGATACGGCTTGCTCTCGTCCAGTTTTCTCCCGCCTTCGGAAACAAGGCGGGTAATATCGAGCGCCTTCTCGGAATGATTGCCGGTCAGGATGCCGATGTTTTTGTTCTTCCGGAGCTTTGCACAACGGGCTATTTTTTTCAGAGCAGGGAGGAGCTTGCCGTCATGGCCGAGGACGTCAGCGGCAGGAGCGCTGAGCTGTTCCGCAGTGTTGCCGTGCAGAAACGCGCATGGCTGATTGCCGGTATGGCCGAAAGGCACTCGGATCTTTTCTTTAACTCGGTTTTCGTTTTTTCCCCCGATGGCAGCAAACCGCTGGTTTACCGGAAATCACATCTCTTCTACAAGGAGTCCTTTGTGTTTGAACCCGGAATGACGGGGTTTCCTGTCATCCATGATCGCCGTAAGGATGTGGCCATTGGCATCATGCTGTGCTATGACTGGAGGTTTCCCGAAGCAGCAAGGGTTCTCGCCCTTGACGGGGCGGACATCATTGCCTGTCCTTCAAACCTTGTCACCGATGCCTGGATGAAAGTCATGCCTGCACGGGCCATCGAAAACAAGGTTTTCGTTGCAGTGGCCAACCGCGCAGGCAGTGAGACAAGAGGCGGTGAGACCCTTTCGTTCAGAGGGCTTTCGGCACTCTACGATCCATACGGGGAGTTTGTCGTGCATGCTGACGGTCAGCACGATGCAGTGCTGACCGCCGACATCGATCAGACCGCAGGCCGGGACAAGCGATTCAATTCGTTCAACGATATTTTCAGGGATCGCCGTCCAGAGCTGTACGGAAGAATATGCAGGGTTTGAGCGGGAAGGAGAGTGCAGGGGGCCGGCCGCAAGAGCATGAGCAGGGAAGGGCACGGCGGGAGTCATCCGGGCCCTTCTCTTTCAGGGAGCATTGACAGGGGCTGGACCCGGCGCATTCATTCGGAAAGAGGGCCTCCCGATTCTGCCGCCGGGGAATCCATGGATGCCCTGCTGTGTTCTTCTCTCGTACTTGCGGGTGTACAGATGACCCAGCATGGTTTTCAGGGAATCCCGCTGTGCCGGTGTGCAGACTTCGGCAAGTTCATGGAAATGGAGGGCAAGGCTGCGTTCCAGCATTGCCTGGTGCATGCCTATCTCTTCTGCGATGCGGGCAATTTTCACGGTATCGATATCAGTCCTGACGGCTTCGTTGACCAGCTCTTTTTTCAGGGAAACGATTTTCTGCAGTTCCGGCATGGTTTTCCGGAAATGCTGCTGCCTGAGCCGGGTAAACTGCTGTTGTTGCGCCTGAGTCAGGGCAAGTTCAGGTTTCAGGACAACCGGCTTGGTGAAATGCCGCGCTACTGTAATGTAACTGTATTTCGGTGCGGAACTGTTTTGCCACCAGAGAAATCCCAGAAGCGTGACGTTCAGGATGACAAGAACAATCAGGATTGTTGTTACAAAGCGTTTTGAAGCAAGAAAATCCATTGGGCAACGTTTCCGATTAGTGAAAGTGCATTGTGCATCTGCTTGATTTCAGCTGTTCCTTGCGTCGTGCAGATCGTCCGATGATCCCCGAAGAACTCTCATTCCGCCAGTCTACTGGCAGTTCGGCTGCTCACCGCTTGCCGGATCCCGGGAGGACCCGGCAGTTGTGAGATACTGCTGTCGCTGCTCGGGTGTCAGTTCGGCAAGTCTCTTTTTCCAGGCTTTCTGAAACTCCATGCGTTCCTGTTCGCTTGCGTTCTGGAGGGTTCCCTTCCCCTTTACGGCGGCCAGTTCAGAGATGGTGTAGCCGGAGTAATCGGTGTTCGCAAAGGCAACACCGCCGCTGCTCAGTATTCCTGCGGTCAGGCATGCCAGCATGATCGTGTTCATGCGTTTCATGGCAGAGCTATTCATCATTGTTCGTCTGATCTCCTGTTGGTTGCGCATAATAAGACAGAGCAGGGCTTGCATAATCCTCGCTGAATGTTTCAAGCTGGTCGCCGGTTATGGCAGCCATGGGCTGCAGGGGATCTTTCCCGAAAAAGAGGAGCGCTGAAGTGATATTGATCAGGAGGAGCAGCGCAATGAACGCAAGCCTGAGATTGCTGCTTATCGACCGGGGAAGGGCGCTGGAGAAGCGTTTCTCCGTTTCCTCTTCGATTTTCTGCATCAGATGAGCCCTGAAAAGATGGTGAGGCCTGATGTCCTGCATGTCATCCAGGATTTTCAGGGTCTTCATGACCTCGGCTTCGATATGTTCCCTGCTTTTTTTCATACTGATGTCGAATTCATGTTTATTGACGACAATCCTCTTGAAATCTTGTGTTTTTCCTTCAGGCCCGTCTGCTCAGTGGTGTTCATAATGCCGGTATAGTTTTTCCTGAAGATTTTTTTTCGCCCGGTGTATCAGCGACTCGACTGCCGGAATGCTGGTCTGGAGAATGTCGGCGATCTCCTGATTGCTGTAGCCGTCCTGTTTGCTGAGCAGAAACGCCGTTTTCTGATTTTCAGGAATTGCATTCAGGGCTTCCTGAAGAATCACGGTTCTCTCCTTCCCGGCAAGTACGTCAGCAGGATTGTCGGTTTCCGCTACAGGCAGTTCTTCGACAGGATCGTCAAAACCGATCATCCTTTTCAACGAGCCGAACCTTTTTTTCCGTTTCGACTTCCGCAGATGGTCAAGCGATTTGCTGACGGCGATCCTGTAGATCCAGGTGGAAAGTTTCGATTCCTCACGGAACCTGTCGAGAGAGCGGTAAACTTCGAGAAAAACTTCCTGAGCGAGATCTTCCGCATCTTCACGGTTGAACACGAAACGGTAGCACGTATTCAGTACCATTTCCTGATGCTCTGCAACAAGCTCGCTGAACAGGTATTTCTGCGATGTTTCCCTGGTTTGCTGCAACGGTCGACTTTTGGCTTGAGCAGTCATGAGTAATGGTAACGGCCCGCTTTTCTCCATAATAAACATAACTCCCGCTGGATTGAAAGCCTTTTACAGGTAACAGGCGTCAAGCATTCGACGCCGCTTCCTGAAAAACCATGCGAATCGTCGAAAAAAAGCGGTTGAGGAAGCCTGTACCCGTGTCCTGGAGGGAGACGGACCCTTTTCCAGGGGAGAAGGGTGTGTTAACCCAGCCCGGAGGCGAATGCGAGAACCTTGTCCACTTTTTCCTGTGAGTCGGCTTCGCAGTAAAGTCTCAGTACCGGCTCGGTGCCCGAAGGTCGTATCAGCAGCCAGCCGCCCTCGAAATGGTATTTGAATCCGTCGAGGTCGCTGAAACCGGTGACAGGATACCCCGCGATATCGCTGAAGGTCCCTGTCGAGGCGGCAGATATGATCGCCTGTTTTTTTTCTTCACTGATATGCATATCCAGGCGGTTGTAACAGAAAAACCCGAATTCGCTGTACAGTTCGCCGACAAGCTCGGCAAGGGTTTTCTGTTTTTTCGCCATGATTTCCAGAACAAGCAGCCCGATATAGATGCCGTCCCGTTCGGGAAGGAAGGCTGTGATGCCAATTCCGCCTGATTCTTCGCCGCCGATCAGAATGTCGTTGGTGGTCATGAGCTTGCTGACATGCTTGAATCCCACCGGGAGCAGATGCAGCTTGAGCTGATGTTTCTCGCAGATTCTGTCGATGACGTCGGTCAGGGCAAAGGTCTTGGCAACTTCACCCTTCTGGTGTTTTTCCTCGACAAGATATTTGAGAATGATGGCAAAAAGCTTGTGCGAGTCGACAAATCCGCCGTGTTCGTCAAGCATGCCCACCCTGTCGGCGTCACCGTCGTTGATGATGCCGACATCGGTTTTGACCTCACTGAAAAAATCGACGAAATCAGCAATGTACTGCGGCATGGGTTCCGGATTGATCCCGTTGAATCCCGGGTTGACGGAGCAGTGATAGCAGTTGACCATCGATTCGTCAAGCAGCCCTGTAATGATGTCCTGGCCTGCTCCATACATGGCATTGTGCGCGATCTTCACATGAGATTCCCTGATGAGACCAAGGTCAAGCCGTGATTTCAGATAGTCAAGGTAGTGTCCCTTGATGTCTTCCATGGTGATCAGCTCCTCTGCCGGTTCTGCAGGGTCATCCGGATTTACGGTCAGCAGGTTTCTCTCGATTTCAGCTATGACTTCAGGATGCGCAGGTCCTCCGTAGGATGCCTTGACCTTGAATCCGTTATAGATCGGGGGGTTGTGTGAAGCGGTGATCATGACGCCTCCCGCAAGCCGGTTGGCCCTGGTGTAGAGTGAGACGGCCGGAGTCGAGACGAAGCTGTCGGAGAGAAATACCCTGAGTCCCCGGGATGAGAGAATTTCTGCTGCAAATCTGGCGAACTCTTTCGACATGAACCGTGTATCATACCCGACGCAAACGCCGTTTGCATGGTCAGGATGCGAGAGGAAATATCTGGCTGAGGCCAGCGCAATGAGCTTCAGATTGTCATAAGTGTATTCTTTTGCAATAATTGCTCTCCATCCATCGGTGCCGAATTTGACTTGCATTCTGTCGTTTATTTAATATAATGGTGATGAAAAAAGCTTTTCGGGTGACTGGTTTTACCTGAAATTATCCAATAATACAGTTTCCCGCCCGATGATGCAATTATAGGAGCAGATGCCAGCCAGAAAGCTTTTTGTTTTGGCCGGTGAGGTTTCCGGCGATCAGCATGCGGCGGGGGTGGTCCGTGCATTGCTCGACCGGCATCCGGATGTCCGGGTGTTCGGTGTCGGAGGGTGGAGACTGCGCCAGCTTGGAACCGATCTGCTGTATACAACGGATCAGGTGGGTATCATGGGATTTGCCGAGGTGATCCGGCATGCAGGTTTTCTGAGGAACGTCATCAAAACGCTCAAGCAGCGGATAATCAGGGAACAGCCTGATGTTGCCCTTCTGATCGACTATCCGGGCATGAACCTGCTGCTTGCCGAATTTCTCCACAAAAGGAACATCCCGGTTGTCTATTACATTTCTCCCCAGGTGTGGGCCTGGAAAGCAGGCCGGGTCAGGACGATCAGGAAATATGTCGACCGGCTGCTGGTGATCTTCGATTTCGAGGTTGATTTTTACAGGAAATACGGCATGACAGCCGAATTTGTCGGAAATCCTGTCGTCGAGGAGCTGAAGGACCTCGAATTTCTTCCAAAGAAAGATTTTCTTGAATCCAGAGGCATCGATCCTTCCGCTCGTCTGGTCGGGCTTCTTCCGGGCAGCAGAAAGCAGGAAATCGAAAAGATTTTTCCCGAGATGCTCGGGGCCGCCCTTCAGCTGCAGCAGAACCGCAGAACCGTTTTTCTGCTGGGAAAAGCACCGCACATCGACAGTTCACTGTATGAACAGTGCATCCGCAAAAACGGTCTCCGGCCGTCCGTCTGTTCAGCCTACGAGGTCATGCATTACAGCGACCTTGTTCTGGTGACGTCGGGAACGGCAACGCTCGAGTCTCTCTGTTTCGGGGTACCGATGGTTGTCGTCTACAGGACAGGCAGACTGAATTACCTGATAGGAAAACGGTTGGTCAAACTCCGGAACATCGCGCTGGCCAATATCGTTGCAAACGGACTCGGTGCAAGCAGCCAGCTTGTGCCGGAGCTGATACAGGACAGGGCGGATGCAGAGCACATCAGCCGAGTCGCGGGAAACATTCTCGATGACGCCCGGCTTGCTTCAGGGATGAGGCAGGGGCTGCTCGATGCCTGTGCACGGCTGTCATCAGCTTCTCCTTCCCGTCATGTGGCCGGAATTCTTGCAGAATATCTGTGAACATCATGGAAACAGTCATACAGAACCTTGCCGGTAATCCGGTGCTGCTCGCGGTTGCCGTTGTCATCGCCATCCTGATTCTCCTGTCATTCATGAAGAGCATCGTGCGGTTTCTGCTTGTGGCGGTAGCAGTTGCCGTGCTGTATATCGCTTTTCTTTCATGGAGCGGAGAGAGCATTCAGCAGACGATCAGGAATGCGGGACGCGCTGTCCAGGGAACGGTGAAAAAAAGTGCTGACGCGCTTCACTGGATTCAGGGTTTGCTGAAACAGGACGACGGGCCGCGAAAGCAGCCGGGAGAGTAGGACAACAGCTGGAAGGGGCGACTCACCTGCCGCCCGGGGATTTCCGTCTCGCTTCAAACCTGTTCACCGGCTGCGATCAGGATAACTGAGCGCTCCGGTTGGGCACCCTTCGACCAGCGCCGAAAAAACGTCAGGCTTTTCCAGGGCTTTCAGTTCAAGGGTTCTGACACAGATTCCGCAGTCTACGCATTTTTCCCGTTCCAGGCGGATCCTGCCGGTTTTTTCAATGGAGAACTCCTCGTTCCGCACCATGCCTGCCGGCGCTGCAAGATGAAAAACCGTGGCCAGTTCACGCAGCCTGCAGTCGTTGACAGCCATGCACCGGCATTGCAGGCAGCGGCTCGCCTCCTTTCCGGCTTCGTTTCCGGAATAGCCTGCGGTGATTTCGCAGAAGCAGTCCCTGCGTTGGTCGGCGGAAAGTTCCGGTACGGGAATTCTTGGAGCAGCCTGGGCTCTCCGGTAGAACGCCGCAGGGGCCTGGTCACGGGCGCCGTAAGAGGAGTTGAAGGCGGGTAAGGGAGCGGCGAGCCGCTCGGCCCGGAGGTAACGGTCGATCGACATGGCGGCGCGCCTTCCCTGTGCAACGGCGTTGATGGCCAGGTCGGCTCCGGAAATGCAGTCGCCTCCGGCGAAAATGCCGGGAACCGTGGTCTGCAGCGTGTCGCTGTCAACCAGGAAAGTGCCCTGTCCCGTCGTGGCGAGACCAAGAATTTCAGCACATTCGAGATCGACCTTCTGGCCTGTCGCCGAGATGACGGTATCGGCAGAGAGGCTGAAACCGGAACCTTCGATGGGCGACGGACGTCTTCTGCCGCTTTCGTCCGGCTCGCCGAGCTGCATCTTTACAGCCTGTACTTCAATATCCCTGTTCCTTTTGATGATCGCCGCAGGTGATGCCAGAAAAAGCATGGCAACTCCCTCGGTGAGCGCCTCCTCGATCTCCGCCTTGTTCGCAGGCATTTCAGCCCTGGTTCTCCGGTACATGACCGTGACGGTTTCTGCTCCAAGTCTCAGCGCACTCCTTGCCGCGTCAAGTGCCGTATTTCCTCCTCCGATGACCAGAACTGATTTTCCCGGATGCCCCGCATTGCCGGTGGCGACCCGGTGCAAAAAACCGATGCCGCTCTGCACGCACGGATCCTCTTCACCGGGGATGCCGAGCAGGGAGGCCCTGCCGGCTCCGATGGCCAGAAACAGGGCGTCGTGATCCTGTTTCAGTGTCTGCCAGTCGGTATCCTTTCCGAAGACGGTCTGGTAAAGGAACCGTGCGCCCATGCGGACGATAGGCTCAATATCGGTTTCGATCACCTGCTCGGGGAGCCGGAAACGCGGAATGCCGTATCGCATCATGCCTCCTGCCTGCGCATTGGCGTCGATGATGGTGACCTGGTGACCTGAGGCGAGCAGATAATAGGCGGCAGTAAGGCCTGCAGGTCCGGCGCCGACAATGGCGACCCGCTTTCCGGAATCTTTTTTCGGGTCGGGAATGTACCTCTCGCTGTCAGCGGCATGGCGTTTCAGGGCGCAGATGGAAACCGGTTCGTCCACACCGTGCCGCCTGCACGCATCCTCGCAGGGTGCCGGACAGACCCTGCCGAGAATTGCCGGCAGGGGGATGGTTTCCCTGATAATCCGCAGTGCTTCCTGGTCATTGCCTGCTGCAATGCCGGCAATGAAGCCGGGGATGTTGCATCCGGCAGGGCAGGAGAGCTCGCAGGGGGCAAGGCAGTCTCCGCAGTGGCTCTCGATGATCCGTTCGAGGTTCCTGGTGCGCATTTCCCGCAGGGCATCATTGTCCGTTTCAACCTCCATGCCTTCAGACACCTTTGTGCTGCATGCCGGCACAAACCTGTTTCTGCCCTTGATTTCAACAATGCATATCCAGCAGGATCCCGTGGATGGAAGCGTCTCGTGGAAGCAGAGGTTCGGGATTGCTATGCCGTTCCGCATGGCGGCTTCGAGGATCGAGAGTTCCGGGCCTGCCGATACGGGTCGGCCGTTTATGGTAAGCGTTACAGGGTTCATCGTGTCTTTCTTTTCATGGATGCTTTCAGCGATGCAGGAACACTGAGGAGACAGCCTGCCGGATCATGATCCGGTTTTCCCGTTATATGTTTTCTCGATATGGCCGGCAACCCTTTCCAGCAGCCACATGGGTGTGGAGGTTGCCCCGCAGATGCCGACGCTGCCCACCGGGCTTCCGTTTCCGGAGGTGAACCATTCAGGCCTGAGGTCGTCGACGTCTTCGATGAAATAGCTCCTGGGATTCGCTGCCCTGCAGATGGCATAGAGCACCTGTCCGTTCGAGCTTTTCTTGCCTGCCACGAAGATGATGCAGTCATTGGCAAGGGCGAAATCATGCAGGCTGCGGTTTCTGCTGGAAACCTGCCTGCAGATGGTATCCTTGTAGACGAATTTCGGCATCGGACGCACCCCGGTCATTTCCGCGGTGATGTCGATGTCACGGATGGCTGTCCATGAACCGGTACCGGACTCTCCGGGGAAAAGCCGCTCAAGGTTCGACTTCAGCTCGTAAAAGCCGGGGACATCCATGGTCGTCTGGGAGATCAGGGCGGTTTTTCCGGATCGGTCGAGACCTTCGATCTCTTCGGCTGACGACAGGTCGGCATGTTTGACGATGATGGCGCTGTTGCCGCAGTGTCCGTTGATGCCGATCACTTCGGGATGGCTGCTTTTTCCGTAGATCACGATCTGGTAGCCGAGTTCGTGAAGCAGGCGGGCCGTGCGCTGCAGCCTGGAAACCACCGGGCAGGTGGTATCGGTAATGGTGAGATTGTTCCGGCTGGCGGTACGGTAGGTTGCAGGCGGTTCCCCGTGCGCCCTGATCAGGACTTCGGCATTCTTCAGGGTACCGAAGGTTTTTTCGTCGATGGTTTTCAGGCCGAGCTTTTCAAGCCTGCGGACCTCGACTTCATTATGCACGACATCGCCAAGCGAATAGAGGCTTCCTGATTCCCTGAGTTTTTCTTCCGCGACATGAATGGTCCCCTGCACTCCGATGCAGAATCCCGAAGATGTTCTGTCAAGGTTTATTTTCACTGGTTTCCCTTTCGGTCAATGGGACAAAGCCGACAACGGTTCTATAACGCAGGCATTGCCTGTTTCGTGCCGCTGTCGTGCTGCGGACGATCCGCAACGGCGACACGGAGCAAAAGATACGATTTAATGAAAAGGATAAAAAACAGGCGCGGTCAGATGCTGACGAGTTCGACGTCGGGAAGTTCGGTTCCGAGAAACAGGCGGTACAGCTCCCTGAACTTCTGCGGCAGATCACTGACCAGCAGGTGAGGTACCGATTTTTCCGTTCCTGCATGCAGCAGGCCCTCTGACGAAAGCAGTTCCCTGGCCTGGCAGGCGACCGCTTCTGCCGAGTCGATGATCCTGATGGATGGGCCTGTGATGCTTTCGATCATGTGCCGGAGAATCGGGTAGTGGGTGCATCCCAGAACCAGCGTGTCGATACCCTGGTCGATAAGGGGTGAAAGGTACTCTGTCGCAATCAGCCTTGTTGCAGGGTGGTCGGTAAACCCCTCCTCGGCAAGCGGAACGAACAGCGGGCATGCCCTCGATACAACCTCGATGTCGGGTCTTGCTTCGTTTATCGCACATGCATAGGCATTCGAGCAGATGGTTGCCTGCGTTCCGATGACTCCTACCCGGCCTGATTTCGTATATCGCACTGCCAGATCCGCTCCGGCTTTCAGGACACCGATCACCGGGATTTCTCCCCCGGTTTTTTCCACGACGTCGAGTGCAAGGGCTGATACGGTATTGCAGGCGACGATGATCATTTTCGGCTGGTGCTTCATCAGGATTCCGGTGTCTTCCCGGGCATATTTCCGGATCGTGACCTGTGATTTCGGCCCGTAGGGAACACGGGCGGTATCCCCGAAATAAATGATGCGTTCTGCGGGAAGGCATGCCTGCACGGCTTTGACCACGGTCAGGCCGCCGATACCTGAATCGAAGATGCCGATAGGACTCTCGGAAGAGATTATGTGGTGCGATGAAGTGGTGATCAACAGTCGAACAGTTTACGCTTGATGGTCGTGCGGATTTTTCCGTCCGCTCGTTTTCCGCATTCAGACATTGAATCTGAAGACGATGACATCTCCATCCCTGACGATGTACTCCTTGCCTTCGGATCGCACTTTTCCTGCTTCCCGTACCTTCTGTTCCGATCCGTAAGACAGAAGGTCGCCGTACGACATGACTTCCGCCCGGATAAAGCCCTTTTCGAAATCGGAGTGGATTGCTCCGGCAGCCTCGGGTGCGGCAGCCCCTTTCCGGATGGTCCAGGCATGCACTTCCTTTTCGCCGGCCGTGAAATAGTTCTGGAGGCCGAGAAGGTCGTAAGCTGTTTTGATCAGGCGGTCGAGGCCGGACATGGAGAGCCCGAGGCTTTCCAGGAACATAGGCCGTTCCTCTTCCGGAAGCTCCGCGATTTCCGCTTCCGCCCTGGCGCTGATGATCAGCATTTTCGATCCTGATTCCGCGGCCACCCCGTCGACCATGGATGTGAAGCTGTTGCCGTCCGGCAGGTCGCCTTCCGCGACGTTGGCCGCATAAAGCACCGGTTTTGCAGTCAGGAGAAAAAACTGCTTCGCCATGTTCCTCTCTTCGCCGGTTTCAAGGATGCTGCGTGCAGGTGTGCCCTCGGCAAGTCCGGCAACGATCTTTTCGGCAAGATCGAGCGCCTGCTGGAGCTCTTTTTCCTTTCTTGCGTTTTTTCTCAGCTTGTCCATCCGTTTTTCCATGCTTTCAAGATCGGCCAGCATGAGCTCTGTTTCAATCGTGGCTATGTCTTCGACAGGATCGATCCTTCCTTCCACATGCATGATGTTGGTATCTTCGAAACATCTGACGACATGGATAATGGCGTCGACTTCCCTGATGTGTGAAAGGAACTGGTTGCCCAGGCCTTCTCCCCTGCTTGCCCCCTTGACCAGTCCGGCAATATCGACGATCTCGAGAACGGCAGGTACGATTACCGGGGTCCTGACCACCCGTGCAAGCTCGGCGAGGCGTTCGTCGGGAACCAGCACGGTTCCGACATTCGGCTCGATCGTGCAGAAAGGATAATTCGCGGCTTCGACCTGTTTGGCGGTGATCGCGTTGAAAAGAGTCGATTTGCCGACATTCGGCAGGCCAACGATGCCGCAACGGAGTGACATGGAATCAGCGCTGTTGAAATGACGAGAAAAACAGAATTTCAGGGCTTTAACATGTAATCAATATGTTTGGAAAAAGCAAATTTATTTTATAGAATAGCAGGCTAAGTCAAAATGCTGTGAACGAGAGTACCGGAAAGAAGCGTATCATTATTGCAATCGACGGCCCTGCCGCGTCCGGAAAAAGCACCACCGCAAGGATTCTTGCCGGTAAGTTGGGGTATACGTACATCGATACCGGTGCCATGTACCGGGCGGTAACGCTCAAGGCTATCCGTGAAGGGCTTCTTGAATGTCTCCGTCTGGATTCGGGACGGGTTTCGGGTCTTCTTCGAGGTCTTTCCGTTGAGTTCAGGGGCGACAGGATTTTTCTTGACGGGGAGGACGTTTCGGAACAGATCAGGCAGAACCGCGTCAGCCGTGAAGTGAGTTTCGTCAGTTCCCTGAAAGAGGTGAGGGACTCGCTCCGGCGGCTTCAGCAGCAGATGGGTTCCGATCGCGGTGTCGTCATGGATGGCCGTGATATCGGAACAGAGGTTTTTCCTGATGCCGAGCTCAAGGTTTTTCTTGTGGCGGATCCGCATGAACGGGCGAAAAGAAGGCATGCCGAGCTTCTGCAGAAAAACGGAGGCGAAGCTGTTCCGTCGGTAGAGCAGCTTGAAGAGGAGATCGTCCGGAGGGACCGTGACGATGCCGAAAGAGCGCATGCCCCGCTGAGAAGGCATGAGGATGCATTTGTGGTGGATACCTCGCACATGAGCATTGAAGAACAGGTCGAATTTGTCCATGACCTCGCCATGAGCATCGTGAACGACTGTTAGGGGTTCCGTTCCGATTCCGGGCAGTTTTTTTGTCTGTTGTCTTGTTTACCCAATAACTAAAACCGGCCGTCGATATCTCTCGCGGCTGCCGGGAAATCACAGGAGAGGAAGGATAACATTAATGGTAGAAACACAAACGCTGGAGAAACCGCAAATCAAGGAAGGGCCTGGAAGAAAAAAGGTCAAATTCTTCGCTCACTACGAGCCGTCTGAACTTGAACGGATGGAAAAGCTCTATACGAGCACCCTCAGTGAAATCACGGAAGACGAGATCGTCAAGGGACGAATCGTTTCGATTTCCAACAAGGATGTAACGATCGATGTCGGTTTCAAGTCCGAAGGGATCGTTTCGCTTCTTGAGTTCAGGGACGACGATGAAGTGAAGGTCGGCGACGAGGTCGAGGTGTACCTCGAGAATATCGAGGACAAGATGGGACAGCTCATCCTGTCCAAGAGAAAAGCCGATGTTCTCAGGATCTGGGACAAGATCTACGATTCGATTGAAAACGATACGATCATCAACGGAAAAATCATCAACAGGGTCAAGGGGGGAATGACGGTTTCCCTTTCGGGCGTCGAGGCGTTTCTTCCGGGTTCGCAGATCGACGTCAAGCCGGTCCGCGATTTTGATGCACTGGTCGGCAAAACCATGGATTTCAGGGTTGTCAAGATCAATCCGGTTACCCAGAACATCGTTGTCAGTCACAAGGTCATTCTTGAAGAGGAGTATGCGGCAAAGCGTGAAGAAATGCTTGCAAACATCAGGGTAGGCATGGTTCTCGAGGGAACGGTCAAGAACATCACCGATTTCGGTATCTTCGTCGATCTTGGAGGTCTTGACGGTCTTGTCCATATAACCGATATCACCTGGGGAAGGATCAATCATCCTACAGAAGTCGTCGAACTCGACCAGCCGATCAAGGTTGTCGTTGTCGGCTTCGACGAGAACACCAAGAGGGTTTCGCTCGGCATGAAGCAGCTCGAAGCCCATCCCTGGGAAAATATCGAACTGAAATACCCCGTCGGCACCAAGGCGAAAGGCCGTGTGGTTTCCATTACCGATTACGGCGCTTTTGTCGAGATTGAAAAAGGCATCGAGGGACTCGTCCATATCTCTGAAATGAGCTGGACACAGCACATCAAGCATCCGAGCCAGTTCGTCTCCCTCGACCAGGAAGTCGAGTGTGTCATCCTGAACATCGACAAGGAGCACACCAAACTGTCGCTGTCGATGAAGCGTGTAGCCGAAGATCCGTGGATCGCCCTCTCCGAAAAATATGTGGAGGGTTCGCTACACAAGGGCGTGGTCAGCAACATCACCGATTTCGGTGTGTTCGTCGAACTTGAACAGGGTGTTGACGGCCTGGTGCATATTTCCGACCTTTCATGGACGAAAAAAATCCGCCATCCGAGTGAACTGGTCAAGAAAAACCAGGAGCTCGAAGTCAAGGTCCTGAAATTCGACGTCAATGCACGGCGGATTGCGCTGGGGCACAAGCAGATCAATGCGGATCCGTGGGGCGAATTCGAGCACCGGTACGCAGTGGGTGCCGAAACTCCGGGGCAGATCTCGCAGATTATCGAAAAAGGGGTCATCGTGATCCTTCCCGGCGATGTTGACGGGTTTGTGCCGGTCTCCCATCTGCTGCAGGGCGGCGTCAAGGACATCCATTCGTCATTCAGGATAGGCGATGAACTCCCTTTGAGAGTTATCGAGTTCGACAAGGAAAACAAGCGAATCATCCTTTCAGCTCTCGAGTATTTCAAGGATAAGAGCAAGGAGGAGATCGAGGCGTATCTTCAGGCCCATCCCAATGAAAAGAAGGAAATTGAAGCCGCAAGTGCCGAACTTGAGCCTCAGCCGAAAGGCGCCGAGAAAAAATCTTCGGATGCCGGTGCAAAAGCCTGAGTTATTGTAACCCCCCATAAGCGATACACAAGCCCTCCCTCTTTTTGCAGGGAGGGCTTTTTCAATATCCGTAGCTTTTCAGGAGGGATTTCTTTTTTCTCCAGTCAGGTCTGACTTTCACAAAGAGTTCGAGATAAACCGGACGTTCAAGCAGGGTTTCGATATCCTTTCTTGCCTCCTGTCCAAGCTTTTTCAGGGCGGCTCCCTTGCGACCGACCATGATCTGTTTCTGGCTGTTTCTTTCAACGATGATCGAACAACGGATAACATCTTTCCTTGCGGGTTCTGCTTCGTGCTGTTCCTTGAATTCATCGATAACCACTTCGGTCGAGTAGGGGATCTCCTTGCCGTACTGCAGGAAAATTTTTTCCCGAACGATTTCTCCGACAAAAAAACGTTCCGGATCGGTACTGAGGATGTCGTCCGGAAAAAGCGGGTAATCAAGAGGTAGATGTGGCTTGATGAGATCGACAAGATTCTGGATATTGGTGCCCTGCAGAGCAGACAGGGTTACAACAGCAACGGGATGGTAGGTTTCCATGAGCTTTTCCTGCAGACCGGAAAGCGCCTGCTGGTCTGCGAGATCCGATTTGTTCAGGGCGATGATGAACGGTTTTCGGGCGGGAAGTATCCATCCGTTGACAAGCTGTTCGGCAAACCTGCTGTCAAACGGCTCGTTTCCTCCAGAAAGGGGAATCAGTGCGACGATGATATCCGCTGCCTCAAGCGACTGTCTTGTTGTCCTGAGCATCGATTCATGCAGGGCCTGTTTCGGAGCCATGATGCCCGGCGTATCGAGCATGACGATCTGGCAGGTCTTGTCCTGGTAGAGTCCGGTTATTTTTTTTCTTGTTGTTTGCGGTTTTGGCGTTACAATAGATAGTTTATGGTCAAGAAGGCGATTGAGCAGTGTTGATTTGCCGGCATTCGGCGGTCCGATTATTGCGGCATAGCCACAGCAGAAAGCGGGTGATTGCACAGCTTTTTCCTTTGATTGCACAGACGGTTTCCAATACGCTACAGTACGGTTTCCTGTAGCCGTAAGATAACATGATGTCATTCCGGTTCAAGGAAATGGAGAAGTTCAACAGGCTTGATGGCTGGCTGGCACTGCCGATGGCAGGTTTGATTGCATTCGGGTTGATGGGCATATACAGCGCCACTTACGGGGCAGGTGAGACAGGGCTTTTTTTTCGGCAACTTTCATGGACAGTCATCGGATGCCTGGTCGTTGCGGCTGTCTATTTCACCGATTATCGACTGATAAAGGACAATTCCTATATCCTTTATGCGGGCGGAATCCTGCTTCTCGTGGCAGTACTGTTCTTCGGCAAAAAAGTCAGCGGGGCTACAAGCTGGGTGCGATTCGGCATGTTCAGTTTTCAGCCCTCCGAGCTTACGAAGATGATCACCATCGTAACGATGGCAAGATTTCTCTCGGATGATGAGACGGATATCAGAAAACTGCCGCATTTTTTGCTGGCAATGGGTATTCCCCTGTTGCCGGCAGGACTGATTCTGCTGCAGCCGGATACCGGAACGACCTTGACCTGTCTTTCATTTATTGCGCCTATGATTATTCTTTCAGGCTTCGATCTCTACTATATTTTTCTGGTCTTTGTCCCTGTGTTGCTCATGATGTCCGGTTTTTTCAATTTCTCCATTCTTCTTGTTCTGGCCATATTTTCATTCGCTGTCCTGGTTTTGCTCAGAAAAAAAATCCAGCTTCACCAGTTTCTTGTTGCCGGATTTGGATTCGGAGGTGGTCTGTTTACCTGGAGATTCACTGCTGAAATATTGAAACCCCATCAGATCAAGCGTATACAGACATTTCTCGATCCGATGTCCGATCCGCAGGGGGCAGGGTATAACGCCTTGCAGGCAAAGATTGCCATTGCGTCCGGAGGTTTTTTTGGTAAAGGTTTCCTTGAAGGCACACAGACCCAGTTGCGATATATACCTGCGCAGTGGACTGATTTCATTTTTTGTGTGATCGCAGAGGAACTCGGCCTTTTGGGTTCTGCGCTTCTTCTCGGTTTATTTCTTGTTCTGATACTCAGGCTTGTCTGGATGGTATGGGCGATCAAAAACAAGTTCGTCGAGCTGACCATTGCCGGGTTTGTCGCTCTCCTCTTTGTCCATGTTGTCATCAATATCGGCATGACTCTCGGGGTGATTCCTGTCATCGGGGTTCCGCTTCCTTTTGTTTCCTACGGTGGATCGTCTCTGATCGGTAACATGATGATGGTTGCGCTGATCATGAATTTCTATAAAAACAAGAGGAATCTCGGATACTGATCTGCTGCGCCTGAAAGGATGGGAAAGCCTGAAAAGCGAAACGGCGACTTTTCAGTCGCCGTTTCGCTTTTCAGATGGCTGGTTGCACAGTCACCGTTTGATTTTGTAGACGAACCGCTTGACGCCTTCTCCGACAGGAATGCGTTCGATTTCAGGGTCCGTATTGCCGTACTTGTTGAACCAGAGGCTTACCGCCGTTCCCTTGGTCTGGAGAACGTCTGCAATTTCGCGCAGCTTGAAAGCCTTTTCCGGCTTTGAGCGAAGGAGATTCTTGATTGATGCGCCCAACTGGCCGCGGCCGTATTTTGCAAATCCCGGTTTTTCAACGACGCCGCCCTCGAGTTTTGAAAGGTTGAGTTCAAGTTTTTTTACGATTGCAGCAAGTTCATTTTCAAGGGGGATCATCTTTTCTTCAAAATCCAGCCTCATTTTCGCTATTTTTTCCTGAAGAGCTTTTTTTTCTTCGACAAGAGACTGGAAATGATCGATTTTCTGAATGAAAAGATCATATTTGTCAGGTGATGATTCTTTTTTGATCGCGCTCATGGTAAATGTATGTTTGTTGTTTGAAATACAATGAAATAATGATTCAAATATAAGGTGTACGGGTATATTATTGCAAGATTAATTTCCGGGGTTTTTTTCTGGTGATGAACCACGGTATGATACAGCTGTAAGATGATGACTTCAGGTATGGAAACGTGTTCATGTTCTTTATAGTTGCATCCCGCCGGAATGGAAGAATATGAAAAAGAGAAGAGTTGCTGCTGTTACTCTCGGCTGTAAACTGAACTATGCAGAAACAGCAGCCATCCTTGATTCTTTTGTCGATGATGGCTGGGAGTTGTCGACTGTTGAGAAAGGTGCGGACCTGATTATTGTTCATACCTGCGCGGTGACGGGTCAGGCGGAGCAAAAATCGAGACAGCAGATAAGAAAAATGATCAGACGGTATCCGGAAAGCAGGATCGCAGTGATTGGATGCTATGCCCAGCTTGCCGCTGAAAAGCTGTCATCCATCGATGGCATTGCGCTCATTCTGGGAACACAGGACAAATTCAGTTGTTCCCTGTATGCGAACAGATGCGGCCATGAAGGAAAGGAGCCTTTTGTCAAGGTTTCAGATGTTGCCCATGTACGGCAGGTATATTCCGGACATTCGTTGCTCAGTCACCCGGAAAAAGGAAGGACAAGGGCATTCCTGAAAATACAGGATGGATGCGGTTATGGCTGTTCCTATTGCACGATTCCCAAGGTCAGGGGACCTTCACGATCAGTCAGCGCTGATCTGCTTCTCGATACGGCCGGGAAGATTGCAGAGGCCGGGTATCGGGAAATCGTCCTTACCGGTGTCAACATAGCTGATTACCGGGACGGGACGACCGGATTTGCCCGTCTGCTGCAGCGGCTTGAGACTGTTTGCGTCAGCAGGATACGGATCGGTTCTGTCGAGCCGGACCTTCTCGATGATGAGCTGATAGAGATTGTTGCCGGATCGGAAAAAATAATGCCGCATTTCCATCTTCCTCTCCAGAGCGGTTCGGATGCAGTGCTCAGGGCAATGGGAAGGCATTATGATACGAAGACCTATCATGCAAGGCTCATGCATGTCCTGCAGAAGATTCCCTGTTGCGGTATCGGTGCCGATGTCATGGCAGGATACCCTGGTGAAACCGAGCAGGATTTTCAGGACATGTACACCTTTCTTGAAGGATTGCCGGTCGCCTACCTTCATGTTTTCAGCTGTTCAGTCAGACCGGGAACGCTTCTTGCCCGGCAGGTTGCAGCTAAGACCCGACGGATTGTGCCTTCCCCGGTGGCTGCCGCCAGGGCCCGCCAGCTTGCTCTTCTTGGTGAAAAAAAGGAACGGCAGTTTGCTTCTGCATGCATCGGACAGGAAATGAGCGTTCTTTTCGAAGAGATCAGGATGAGCGGTGACGGAAAAAAGATCCATGCCATCGGCTACAGTCCGAACTATCTCAGGGTTTCAGCCTGCGTTGAAAGGCAGGGTGATCCGGAGTTTCTGAAAGGAATGGAATGCCGTGTGCGTATAGAAGGCATCGAAGAGGATTTGCATTTAACGGGCAGTCTGTTATTTTGAATTTTTGTTTTTCAGCACTGTCTTTTCAACAATTCCAAATCCATTTTTCTCATGTCAATCAAATCCCGCATACGTTCGATTCCCGATTATCCGAAGAAAGGGATCATGTTTCGTGACATCACGACGCTCATCAAGGATCCTGTCGGATTCCGGCTGGTAATCGACAATCTTACGCAGCACTATCTGTCGAACGGCGTGGATTTCGATGTTATTGTCGGTATTGAAGCAAGAGGGTTTATCATCGGCGGTGCATTGTCCTATACCCTTGGCAAAGGTTTTGTTCCTGTCAGAAAACCCGGCAAGCTTCCGGCCGAGGTCGTGATGCTTGAATATGAGCTTGAATATGGCAGCGATACGATTGAAATGCACATGGATGCCCTTGAAAAAGGGCAGAGGGTTCTGCTCGTGGATGATCTTCTTGCTACGGGAGGAACGGCTCTTGCTGCTGCGGCGCTCATTGAAAAGGTGGGAGGTGTTGTTGCGGAAATGGCGTTTATCGTCAATTTGCCGGATGTCGGCGGAGAAAAGAAGATTCGTGACAAGGGGTACCGTGTTCATGCCCTGACCGACTTCGAAGGCGATTGATCATCGGCGATTTCCTGCGTGATCTTTTTCGGCAGACACCCGGTTGAGCATGACGCCGGGTGCACCGTTCATTCCCTGTTTCTTTTCAGACGGGGTTCCGGCGTGCTTCTGCCGGTCTTATCACTGTGTAACGAAAGCCGGACGACAGTAGGGATGGATGAGGAGACGGTTTCATTCCTGTAAGCGTCCGGTGGCCCCTGCAGTTGCAGCCTTCATCGACACCCCGTTCACGAACGGCCTCTCCCTGTTTCATTCACTTTTTTTCAGGCTTTCACTTACAGCGTGCTTGAATTCCTTGGAGATCTTGAAGGTCGGTACATTTTTAGGGCCGACTGTCACCTTTTCTCCGGTTCTTGGATTTCTTGCCTGTCTCAGGTTCTTGAACCGAATGTTGAACGATCCGAACCCCCTGATTTCAATGCGCTTGCCGGCTTTGAGGGAGTCGATGATGCTTTCGAACAGGCAGTCAACCACTGACTCTGTTTCATTTTTTGTCAATCCGGTTCTGTGAGCGATCACGTTCACCAAGTCAGCTTTTGTGGTTGTTTGTCCCATGGTCATAAGCACTTAGGTTATTGTTGTGTATTTAGTTATTGAAACCACAAACGAACGGCAACAATTCCGATGAAGAGCGCAAATGCTTTCCGAAGCGTATCGCTCGACAGCATGGTTGCCATTTTTGCACCAAAAAAAGCTCCGGCAAACAGGCCGAGAGCGATAACCAGACCGAACCAGACATGTCCGGCTGTGATTCTGCCTGACCGGTAATATTCAATGACGCCAAGCAGTCCGACAGGAAGGAGCAGGGCGATCAGCGAGGTGGCATTGGCGCTGTGCTGGGTCATGCCGAACAGCAGCACCAGAGCCGGCACGATAATGATGCCTCCACCCACCCCGAACATGCCGGAGAGAATTCCGGCACCCATTCCCACGACGAAGAGATAAAACAGCTGCATGGAACGTGACGATCGTTTTAGTCGTAGGCACCGGAGGCCATTACTCCTGATGCGATAATTGCTTCTATCTCGCCGGCATCGAGTGACTCTTTTTCAATGAGGCTCTTTGCAAGATTGTGGAGCAACGCTTTCTTCTCGTTCAGGATCGTTCTGGCGTTGTCCATACATGCCATGATGATGTTTCTTACCTCGACGTCGATCTGCAATGCGGTTTCCTCACTGTATTCCCTGATGTGCGAATAATCCCTGCCGAGAAAGACCTCCTTGTGGCTATCTCCGTAATTGATGGGACCGAGCGCGTCGCTCATGCCCCAGTTTCTGACCATCTTCCTCGCAAGTTCCGTTGCTTTTTCGATGTCGTTGGCTGCACCAGTGCTGGTTTCATGAAATACAAGTTCTTCCGCCGCCCTTCCACCCAGGGCGTAGGTTATCATGGCAACAAGGTACTCCCGGTTGTGGGTGTAACGGTCTTCAAGCGGAAGAGATGCGGTCTGACCGAGGCTTCGACCCCTCGGTATGATTGTTACCTTATGAATGGGATCCGAACCCCTGGTGAAGCGTGAAACAAGGACATGGCCGGCCTCATGATATGCGGTTAGTTTTTTCTGATCATCGGAGATATACATGGTTTTTCTTTCAGGCCCCATGATCACTTTATCGCGCGCCAGTTCGAAATCGTCAGCTGTGATGACCTGCCGTTCTTTCCTTGCTGCAAGAAGAGCCGCTTCATTGACAAGGTTGGCGAGATCCGCACCGGTGAAACCGGGGGTGCTTTTTGCAATAAGGGCAATGTCGACATCATTGTCGAGAGGGGTGTTTCTTGTATGGATTTTCAGGATAGCCTCCCGCCCCCTGATATCGGGCTTGTCTATCGTGATCTGCCTGTCAAACCTTCCGGGACGGAGTAATGCGGTATCCAGCACATCCGGACGGTTTGTGGCAGCAATGAGGATGACATTGTCCTTTGTCGTGAATCCGTCCATTTCAACAAGGAGCTGATTGAGCGTCTGTTCCCGTTCGTCATGACCTCCTCCAAGGCCGGCTCCTCTGCTTCTGCCTACTGCGTCGATTTCATCAATGAAGACAATGCAGGGGGCATTTTTTTTTGCCTGCTCAAAAAGATCCCGTACTCTTGCGGCGCCGACCCCTACAAACATTTCAACAAAGTCAGCACCCGATATGGAGAAAAAGGGAACCTTTGCTTCCCCGGCAATTGCTTTTGCCAGAAGGGTTTTTCCTGTGCCGGGAGGGCCGAGCAACAACACGCCTTTCGGTATTTTTCCGCCTATTTTCTGGAATTTCTCGGGATTCATGAGGAATTCAACGGTTTCCCTGAGCTCCTCGACGGCTTCATCGACTCCGGCGACATCCTTGAAGCTGACTTTCACATCAAACTCACTGATCAGTTTCGCGCGGCTTTTACCGAAACTGAAGATGTTCTTGGATGCAGTTCCGTTCTGAACGGACATCCGCCTGAACATGAAAAAATAGATCAGTCCGAACAGCAGCCACGGGATGGTCAGGAGAAGCATGTTGGTCAGGTCGTTGGAACCCTGTTCGACCTTGAGCTGGATTCCCCTGTCGGTAAGCCGGTCTGCCTGAATGAGGTCAAAATCAGGAATGCGAACCATAAACCGGTCGGTCTGCAGGAATGTTCTGTTTGCCAGCTGCATCTGTTCGACCTTCCTGAGCCGGCCGCTCAGGACAGTTGCGCCGTTGCCCGACGGCCTGACTGCAAGTTCGGTGATCAGCCCTTTATCAAGGACGATCCTGTACTGGTTGTAAGTGATTTCAGGCGATGATGTCTGCAGGAAAAAGCGCTGGAAAAAAAGAAGAAACAGCAATGCAAGCATGATGAAGAGAATGAATCGGGGAAACTTTCCCCCCTCTCCTTCGTTTCTTTCCGGAAAACCTTCCCCCTGTCGATCGTTCCGGTTGACAGGCATGAATTTGTTGCCGGGGTTGCCTTTCGGACGATTTTTCTGCTCTTTTTCAGGGCGCATCGGACAAGTCTTGCGGTCGGATAAGATAACTTATGGCATTTAAAGTAATTAAAACTAAAACTTCGATGGAAAACAAAAAGTTTATGTCTTCCATTGTCAGGAACGTTGCGCCAGAAAGCTGTCAAGGTTTTTTGCAGATCGAAAAGCTGGTCGCTTTTTCCTCGCTTCCTTCATTCTTTTCCTCTTGCATGTGTCAAATACAGCGAGTTTTTTTTAAATTCACTGCTTCAAATCAAGGGAGTGACGTCAATATTAAATTTGATCATGAGTGCCATGGCCGGTCAACGGGTAAGAACCAGATTTGCCCCATCTCCAACGGGATACCTCCATGTGGGTGGTCTTCGAACAGCCCTCTACAATTACCTTTATGCAAAAAAAATGAGTGGGGATTTCATCATCAGGATCGAGGATACCGATCAGAGCAGAAGAGTTGAAGATGCTGAGAAAAAACTCATAAGCACGCTCGAATGGGCGGGAATCGTCCCGGATGAAAGTCCCGTTCACGGGGGAAATTACGGCCCCTACACCCAGTCCCAGCGGCTCAGTATCTACCGGGATTACTGTTCCCGCCTTCTTGAGGACAAGCATGCCTATTACTGTTTTTCAACACCTGAGGAGCTTGAGGAAAACCGGCAGCTTCAGCTCAAGCAGGGGCTTCAGCCTAAGTACAACAGAGAATGGCTCCCTGAATCCATGGGCGGGACAATGCCGGAATCCGAAATAAAGAAAAAACTCGACGAAGGGGCGCCCGCCGTTATCAGGATGAAAGTTCCCGATTACGTCTCTGTCTGGTTTGAGGACATCATCCGGGGGCCGGTCGAGTTCGATTCTTCCACAATCGATGATCAGGTGCTGATGAAATCCGATGGGTTTCCAACCTATCATTTTGCCAGCGTCATCGATGACCACCTCATGGAATTCACGCATATCATCAGAGGCGAGGAGTGGCTGCCGTCCATGCCCAAACACCTGCTGCTGTACGAATTTTTCGGCTGGGAACCTCCAAAATTTGCCCATCTGCCGCTGCTGCTCAATCCCGACCGGTCGAAGCTGAGCAAACGGCAGGGAGATGTCGCTGTTGAAGATTACATCCGTAAAGGCTACAGCAGTGAGGCGATTGTCAATTTTGTGGCCCTGCTCGGGTGGAACGAAGGCGAGGGAAGCGAGCAGGAAGTCTTCAGCATGCTGGAGCTGACAGAGAAATTCTCACTTGAACGGGTAGGAAAAGCCGGAGCGGTATTCAATGTCGAAAAACTCAACTGGCTTGAAAAGCAGTATATCAAAAGCCGTCCTGTCGAGAAGATTATTGCGGTCATCAAGCCCATTCTTCTCGAAGAGCTGAAAAAGAAGGCGACGGAGATGCGCACGGAGAAGATCACTGACGACAGCTATCTCGCTATGGTCATTGATCTGATGAGAGAACGGGTCAACTTCGAGCATGAGTTCATCACCTTCAGCAGTTACTTCTTTTTCGATCCGGAGACATATGAAGAGGAGGCGGTGAAAAAGCGGTGGACGTCCGAAACAGGCAGGCAACTGTCGGAATTTGCCGAAATCCTGGCAACAACCGGCGATTTCAGTGCTGCGTCCATCGAGGCGCTGCTCAAGGCTTACGTCGAACCGAAAGGCCTCAAGCCGGCAGCACTTATTCATCCCCTTCGCATTGTCAGTTCGGGAGTGAGCTTCGGGCCGAGTCTCTATCATATGCTTGAGGTTCTTGGAAAGGAAACGGTTCTGCGGAGGATACGGAAAGGGGTTGAACGGAACTGAGAGTCGCTCCGGCATGCGAGTGGCTCCTGCTGGCGCCTGTACAGTTCGCTTGTTCTGAAAAGAACTTTTTCTTTTTTTGTTTACAGGTTCAATCCCTATATTAAACATCACTTTTCAAGGACAGATAGCTCAGTTGGTAGAGCAAAGGACTGAAAATCCTTGTGTCGGGGGTTCGATTCCCTCTCTGTCCACCCAGGTCTCCGGCGGCAGGTGTTGCGCGACTTTCCAGGCATCCTGCTGTGCGCTTTTCGGCTCTGTTGTTCCCGCAGAGAGTCGCCGTTCCGCTATGCGTAAAGAGAATGCCTCCTCTGATTGAATTTCACTGCCGAGCATCATGAATATCACGACTGATCCTGATCAGGAAGTTTGGCATGAACTTCAGCGGCCGGGTTCTTATGAGTGGTGGTATTTTGACGCGGAAGATGATTCGCAGGGCATTTCTCTTGTGCTTATCTGGTTTGCGGGTTTTGCCTTTTCTCCCTCCTATCTGCAGCATTACCAGGACTGGAAAGATCTTGTCAGACCTGATGTTCCGGTTCCTTCCGAATATGCCGGATTCAGTTTTCAGCTTTATGAGCATGGTCGTGAAATCATCAATTTCATCAAGGATGGTTCGCAGGGCGTTTTTGAGAGCTCGCCCTCCTCAATAGACGTGCGTTTCGAGCAGAATGCCTTTTCCTACGACCGTTTGCGTGACGAATATCGTCTGATGATCGACTTTCCCTTTCCCGCAAGGAGAAAGAACGTTACAGCCTCCCTGGTTTTCAAGCCGGGTCACCGCTATGCATTCCGCAGGCATGATGAAAAAGGGGTGGCAAACGGATACCAGCACCAATGGCTGCTCAGTGTTCCGAAGGCCGACGTCCATGGAAGGATTACCGTTCGGGACAGCAAGGGGGAAACGGTCAGAAGCATCCCTGTCAGGGGGCGTGGTTATCACGACCACAATCTCGGAACGGTTCCTATGCATGAGTACATCGCAAAATGGTATTGGGGGCGTGCTTTTTCAGAACGGTATGATCTCGTGTACTATGTGATTTTTTTTCGCGATAACGGATCTGCGCCCCTTGCCGTGCTCATGCTGAACGACAGCAGGAACGGGGAACAGATTGTAAAGGACAGGGTCTCCTTCCGTGAGGAGAATTTCACAAGGGGATTGTTTGCTCCGTTTCACGGCAGACTTCTCTCTCTCGAGCAGGATGCCGTCGGGGTCGAGGTTCGTCATCACAGCGTGCTTGATTCCGGACCGTTCTATCTTCGATTCCGCTCCCGGTTCTCACTGAATGTGGACGGTTCAAGGCTGGACGGCATCAGGGGTATTTCCGAATTTCTGGATCCATCGGCCCTTCAATCCCGGTTCATGAGATTTTTTGTCAGGAGCAGGATATGGCGCGAGGGCGAAGAGAGTGCCATGTACAGGCAGTACAATTTTTTCAAGAGCCGTTTTGATTGGTTTACAAAGAAAAAATTTTAACTTCAGGGTTTGTTTGTTAAAGCCTGAAAGATCATCCTGGGCCCGGACAAGACTGCGCGCCGGGCGGGAATATTCCGGTTTTGCCGGCAGGCAGGCGGCGTCTTCTGCATTCAATAAAACACAAGTCATAAAAGGAGATAGATCGTAATGGCACAAACTGGTAATTTCAAGAGCCCTTCACGGTTGGGTACGCTTGGTGAAGGCGCGGCAGTCTTTTCTGCCGGAGCGGTTTCCGGCGGCAAACCGAGGGAGGAAGGATTGAAAGGTGTTGATTTCCAGCGGCGCAGTTTCCTGCACAAAGTCGTCGGCGGGATAGGCGCAGTTGTTGCGGCAAGCACACTGTATCCTGTTGTCAGGTACATCATTCCTCCAGCAAAAGTCATCAAGCACGTGAACGAATTGAAAGCAGGCAAGGCATCCGAAGTTCCTGATGGAACGGGGAAGATTTACCAGTTCAATGAAGACAAGGTCATCGTGATAAACCACGGGGGTTCGCTCACGGCTTGCAGCGCGGTTTGCACGCATCTCGGGTGTCTTGTGCACTGGGAAGAGGGCAAGAACCTGATTTTCTGCCCGTGTCATGGCGCCCAGTACAAGCAGACCGGTGAAATCATCACCGGCCCTCAGCCCAAACCCCTGAAACAGTACAAGGTCAGGGTGGAGAATGATGATCTTATTATCTCGAAAGCGTAATCTTCAATACTTGAAAATCAAGGGAGTCAGGAAATATGGCTGAAAATAATCAGAATGCTTCGACCGGTACTGCTCCGGCCAAGCCTAAACCTCCGGCTTCCGGCGCTGCGAATCCCGCTGCTCCGGCTGCTGCGAAACCCGCTGCTCCGGCTTCCGCAAAGCCCGCAGCCCAGGGTGCTGCAAAACCACAACCCGCAAAGACTGAATCATCACCTTCCGGAGTTTACAAGCCGCCTGTAGACCGTCCCGATGCGGATCCCTTCAAGGATGCCAAGGTCAGTGCTCTCGGCTCATGGTTCCGTGAACGCTTTTACGTGATTCTGCCGATCATCGATTACATGAAGAAAAAGGAAGTGCCGAAGCACAGGCTTTCATTCTGGTACTATTTCGGAGGTCTCGGCCTGTTTTTCTTCATGATCCAGATTCTTACCGGCCTGCTGCTTCTTCAGTACTACAAGCCGACTGAGGCAGAAGCGTTCTCGTCTTTTGTCTTTATCCAGAAAGACGTGCCGTACGGCTGGCTTATCCGCCAGATTCACGCCTGGTCTGCAAACCTCATGATCATGATGCTGTTCATCCACATGTTCAGCACGTTCTTCATGAAGTCGTACCGCAAACCCCGTGAACTGATGTGGGTCAGCGGTTTCATCCTTTTCGTCCTCTCTCTCGGGTTCGGCTTCACCGGTTACCTGCTTCCGTGGAACGAGCTTGCCTTCTTTGCCACCCAGGTCGGCACCGAAGTCCCGAAAGTTGCCCCGGGAGGAGCTTTCATGGTCAGTATTCTCCGCGGTGGCGAGGAGGTCAGCGGTGAAACGCTTACCCGGATGTTCTCCCTGCATGTCGTTCTGCTCCCCGGTCTTGTCATGCTGTTCCTTTCGGCACACCTCATGCTTGTTCAGATCCTCGGGACCTCGTCTCCGATCGGCTACAAGGAAGCAGGCCTGATCAAGGGATACGACAAGTTTTTCCCGACCTTTCTTGCAAAGGACGGCATCGGATGGATGATCGGATTCGCGCTGCTTGTCTATCTTGCCGTGATGTTTCCGTGGGAGGTCGGCATCAAGGCCAATCCCCTTTCTCCTGCTCCGCTGGGTATCAAGCCTGAATGGTATTTCTGGTCTCAGTTCCAGCTTCTGAAGGATTTCAAATTCGAAGGAGGCGAGCTGCTTGCAATCGTTGTCTTTACCCTTGGAGCCATTTTCTGGCTGCTGGTGCCGTTTATTGACCGTCAGTCTACAAAAGAGCAGAAGAGCACGGTTTTTACCGTAATCGGTATTCTTGTGCTGGCCTTCATTCTTGTCAATACCTACAGGGTTTACGCGGAATACGGCTGGTAAAGCCCTGAAAACGGTGATATCAGAAAGAGCCCGGATCGACTGCCGGGCTTTTCTGTTTACTGCCGGCGGAGGACTTTCTTGAAACTGCAGCGGCTGTCTTCTGTTCCGTGGCCTGTTGCTGCAAGCCTAAAGCTTGTGAAGCATTGCATGCATTTCATAGCCGGAAAGAAATGCTTTCGTGTCAAGTGCTTCGAGTGCCTGCAGCCAGTTTGCAGGGTTGAGGGTTTCCCTTACGGGTTTTTCATCGATGAGTCTCCCTGTCGATTCCCGGAGCTGGGCATGAAGGGACATCCATGATAGGAGAAGAGTAAAGCGGTGTTCCCTGAACCACGTTTTCCCGTGAAGATACCTGAACTGCATGAACGTTTCAAGATGCCGGTCATGATGCTCGAACAGGCGCCTGATTGAATCTTCAAGTACGGTTTGCGGTTCACGGAGGACTGTATCACCTTCCTGCATGGAGAGCAGGCAGGCGAAAAGCGAGGCAAGATCGTTTCCGTCTGCCGGAGCCGATTGCTCATCGGTGAAAAGCGAGGCAAGGGTTTCGTCGAGCAGCCAGTCGTCCACAAGATTGTCATGCAGCATGCCATTCTGTTCAAGTATTGCCTGCAGGGCATCGAGGACGATCAGCACGAGGATATGATGACGGTAAGGAGAGCTGACGTTCCTTCTGATTCCAAGAGCGGCAAGCAGTCTGTTTGTTCCCGCATGCTCCTGGAACAGGGCTGCCAGTTCCAGCGCGGTCTCATATCTTGAGGCCGCATGAGCGGAAACCACGGGAGGAACCGGAAGCGGCTGCTCCATGATTTCTGCATACTGATCGGAGATGTCGGTGAAAGTCCTGTCGAGGTATGTTCGAAGCTCTGTACTCTTTCCGTCGAGAACCGGTTCAAGCCTGTCAGGGTCGAGAGCTTCCAGGATGAGCCGGTGAAGAGGCGCAAGGCTCATGGTGATTGCGGCCAGGTCTATGGAGGCCGTTCCCCTGCCGTCAAGATCCCGGCAGACCCGGTCGTATGGCCGGAGGCGGGAAGGCCGCACCTCCCTGAAGTCAAGGAATACATGGTACTGGTATCCGTTCAGGGATGTATGGAGGCCCTTTTCATGCAGCTCGTCACAGGAACGGATGAATTCCATGCCGCTTGCATGATCCCTGAAAATGACATAGTCGTTCCCGGCGGCCGGGAGCAGGAGAGCATCGGCAAGAGCCATCTGCCTGATGGTTCCGTTCTCCCGGTAACCGGCCGAAATCCTTATCCAGCCTGCAGTGGCCTCGAAACGGTTGTTGTAGAGCACCAGAACGCGTTCCTTTTCGACCCTGTTCGTGTAGGCGAAGACATCCTCGTTGACCCTGCCGTCAGCCGTATAGAGATCGTAGAGGAAAAAATGCCTGACTTCGGCAAACAGACGCCGTTTCTTGAGGATCGGAAAGATTTCGCGGTAATGTCTTTCAACCAGGTGTCCGTCCGGGTGTTCGTCATAATAGGCCCGGGAGTATTCCATACCGTATTTTTCCGTGAAGCCTTCAACCTGTCCATGGCCGAACATCGGCAGGCCCGGCATGGTCGCCATCATCAGACAGACCCCGAAATACTTGTCCCCTTTGCCGAACTGGGCTATGGCGGTATCCTCGTCGGGGTTGTTCATGAAATTGACATACCGTTTCAGGATTTCGGCATCGAATTCCAGGGTGTTCTTGATCAGGGTGCGGTAGCTGGCGTTGTCTTCCTTCTTGAGCATATGCATGAAAGCGCTGTTGTAGACGCGGTGCATGCCGAGGGTCCTGACGAAGTAACCTTCGAGCATCCAGAAGGCTTCTGCCAGAAGCAGGGTGTCGGGGACTTCCTGCTGGATTCTGTCGACGACCTCCCTCCAGAACTCCTGAGGGATGGCGTTTTCGAAATCGGCCATGCTCATGGAGAATCCGCCCCGTGAAGGAACACCCGGAGGATGTCCCGGAAGAGGGTACCAGAGCCGCTGGATATGCATTTTTGCAAGAACCATGGCCGCATCGAAACGGATCACGGGAAACATCCTCGCGACATGCAGGATCTGCTGGATGACACCTTCACGGACTTCCGGGTTGAGAAAATCCAGCTGTGCCGTATCGTTCCAGGGCATATTGGTGCCGTCGTTGCCATGATAGATATACCGGACATCTCCGGTAAGGTGGTCAACCCGCTTGAATGTCACGGCTGCATCGGATCGGTTCCAGTATCCATCCTCGATATAAATGCCATACCGGGTGTCGCAGCTGAGGTTCGGTCCCTGGTAGGAGTAGTTGGGGTAAGGGGGTTCGGGAGTGCACAGGAACCATTCCGGGCGGGTTCTGACAAGATCGGAATCGATACCGGTATGGTTAGGCACCATGTCGCTTGCAAGGCGAATGCCGCGGGTCAAGGCGCGATGTCTGAGATCGAGATACCCTTCGTACCCTCCAAGTTCGCCGCTTATGGTATAGTTTTCAAGGGCATAAGCTGACGCCTTCGCTTCAGGATTGCCCTGCAGCTGCTTGATTTTCTCCGATGCAAGGCTTCTTTCCCAAAGCCCGATGAGCCAAAGGGAGGTAAAGCCTCTTTCGGCAAGCCTGTCGAGTTCCCGGTCAGGAATGTCCTGGAGTCGACGGACCGGCTTGCCGTATTCCCTGCTCAGCTGGTCAAGCCAGACATAGGTGCTTTTCGCGATCATGACAACCTCGGGCATCCATGATGCGTCGTGAGAATAACGGGCAGGGGAGTCGGCAAGGCTGGAATATGCCGGGACATGGACTTCATGTTCTGTCCATGAGCCGGGCTCCGTCTGCTGCTTCCTGGCCAGCTGCTCGAAAAAGAGGTACCGGTCCTCGTCCTCGATCTGGACAATGGCACTCTCAAGGAGATTCCAGAAAGGCGAATCCTCCAGCATGGATTCCCAGTGAAGCCGTATGTACCGAAGCTGTGCAAGAATGGAGCCGGGCGCATGCCTGATCGGCAGGGTGAGCAGTTCCGCAAGATCGATTCCGGCATCGTGTACGGGCCCTGCGGTTTTCATCACCTGCTGCATTGCGCGGATAAGGTGGGGATATGCCTGGTGTTCACTCAGGTCCCTGTCGGCAAGCAGCTCCGTAAACTGATCGAGAGCCGGATTCTGGTTGTTAAGCCAGACCAGATAGGATTCTTCAATGACTGCCGGGACATGATTTCCCGCATTCAGATACTCTTCGGTTTTCAGCGCGGACCGGTAGACCTCTTGGGGAGGGAACACATCAAGAAAGTGCCTCAGATAATCATGGCTGTGCCATTGGGAGGTTTCCTTTTCGATGATGGTGAGCGCCGTTTCCTGCAGGTCGGGAATGCAGGTCGAAACGGTCTTTGCTATGATATGGTGGAACAGTTCGTGAAGCAGCTTCATGCCGTTGAACTGGGCAGGAAGAATCTGTTTTACCTCAAGGCCTTTGAGCAGAAGCAGACGTCTGTTGATATTTTGGGTCTGTTCCTCGGCCTGTTTAAGCGACTCGTTTTTGTTCCTTGGCAGGGACATGATCTGCGGATCAGTAAGATGATAGCGATCCCGCGCTTTCCGGTTGAAGTAGAAATGCTCTCTGTCAGCGTGGTGAGTATCGGTGGTCATGGTGGGCATTGGTGCTCGGCAAATGCTTCTGGTATGTCTTGACAGCGGTAAACCATCCATGTCAGGGGCAACGTGCGGTGTTGCAACCCTGAAAGGTACATAATTATCTTGATCGGGTGAAACCTTTGTTTTCGGTACTTTACGCTGCATTTATCCTGAAAATACTTTGTGGTAGCCGGCCAATGGAACAGTGTCGCATCGCCTCCGCATGCAAGAGCCGGCTCATTGAGGATTGATGCGATCCACACGGCATCCCGCGGTTTTCGGGATCGTCGTTGAACGAACGATTGCAGACATTTCAAGCCCTTCACTGTTTCCGATCTTCATCGGGAAGGGACTCCGAGTTATTTTCAAAAGTTGTGTTTTGAAGACGTAGCCAGCTGACTGGCCAGCAAGTGCTACCTTGGTCAAAAACTCAAGGAGCACAACAAATGATGACCGCATCACAACCCGTTCTTGAACTTCTGG